>Ga0209554_1000643_pt1 | contig 29059 bp, 20 predicted proteins | sample MarorgKNORR_S2LV_5_FD_188221 | JGI IMG/M metagenome (GOLD analysis project Ga0209554, IMG submission 188221) | Marine microbial communities from the Southern Atlantic Ocean, analyzing organic carbon cycling - Bottom_A/KNORR_S2/LV (SPAdes) (version 2) | ecosystem: Environmental > Aquatic > Marine... | reverse complement strand
ATTTTCGTCACAATTCGTAATCTGGTCTCCTTCTTTGTTTTTGCAGGACAACAAATTGTATTCTATGTCTAACCAGATATCCTCCAAGTCTACTCCCAATTCCAAGCCATCGTTCAGGCCGTCATCATCACTGTCGTTGTCTATAGGGTTGGTCCCATGAATGTAATATTCATCCCCGTCAAGTAACCCATCATTGTCTGAGTCGGAGTCCAAGGGATGTGAGCAGAATCTTCCACTTAGGGTGTACAACCTACATAAAATCTCGTCATCATCCTCTAACCCGTCATTATCTGAATCATTAGTAAGGGGACTGGTTCCTGTATCCTCCATGTCAACATAGATTCCTGTGCCAGTTTCGGCACCATCTGGTAAAGAATCACCATCTGTATCTGGATTATAGGGATCAGTTCCTATTCCAGCTTCATATTCATCACTGAGTCCGTCCCCATCGCTATCATTTATCTCATAGTCCGTTCCAGGTTGCGTACCATTACCTTCTACATTGTCAGCCTCACCAGTAGTGATGGCAGCATTCATGTCACAGGTTGGACACTGTGTCGAGGATGTTGGTTCAAAAATTAACCATCCCAGACCATCGAATAAGACTTCAACATATGCATGTCCATTAAGCATAGTGACAACCCTGGTATCTTTCTCTATCGAGTACCCAGTACTCTCTCCATAGCCACTGCTTTCCCAGTCCTCCGGAGTTACTATGTCCCCGGGCCCATTACCTTCTACATATCTTGAAGGTATACCATTTAATCTGGATAATACAGTGAAAGCAGCTGCAAAATTAGTACATTTGCCGGACATGGCCGTATTCTCAAACAAGAAGTAGTCGACAAAATCATGGCCATTTGGTGTTAACGTACCGTTAATATTGTAGTAATAATTGTTTCTGAGATAGTACATTATCGCTTCAGCTTTTTCGTAATCAGTTGTTTTTCCGGCTGTTATGGACGCTGCCAGATCGTAAACATCATTATCTGGACCTGGCCTGACGGGAAAATTGGGTAATTCAACTAATTGGGGTGAGAATTCGGAGGGAGCATTTGCGGCTCGCAATACAGGTTCAGGTATGTTGTACTCTGTCATTGTAAAAGAATAACTTTGAGCATAACCGTCGACTTGTAAATTGAACGCACTGTCCATTGTGACTTGATTACTGATGAATACTGAATTGGTGTACAACGCTGTCGATAGATATCCCTGGACCGGCATTACCCAATTCACAGTATATTCGAACTGTTGACTAGTTACTTCGGGATGTGTAACCAGATAGTCATAGCTGTAATCGGGTGATCCCGTATACCAATAACCAGGGTCGGGCTCTATTCCAGACACAATATCATACTGTTCGCATCCTGGTGCAGGACACCACTGGCTTCTCGTGTAAGTGTTCGTTGCAGAGTCGTATCCGTTGTCATAGATATCTTTGGCAGCCGTTCTCCAATATTGTGGATTTGCCGTTGGCTCCTCACAGTTGTCACAGGAGACTGTGAATTTGACAGCCATAAGAACAGCGAGCGGATAGAAACCTTCCAATCCCCCACTCACTCCATTAGCGTCTGGTTGAGGCGTCCAATCATTGTTTTTGGACATTTCTTCAGCCCATTTTGGTAGTGGCGGGTCATCATCATCCATGTCTAAGATTCCATCACCATCACTATCTGGATTATTGGGATCAAGATGACTAATCATGTTCTCGTACATATCAGGGATTCCATCACCATCACTATCTTTCAACTCCTCCATGTCTAAAATACCATCTCCATCTGCATCAGGGTCCATACAGTTACTAATCCCGTCTCCATCTAAATCTCCTTCACAATTGTATAAATCCTCCATATTGGGAGGTATGAAATCCTCATTTACCAGATCGTTCCAGAAATCCATTTCAGCCAGATCAGAGATGCCATCCCCATCCATGTCAAAATCATTGGGATCAAACCCTAGAGATATTTCGTACTCATCAGACAATCCATCCCCATCACTATCTCTGTAAGGAGGATCGGGGATTCCATCCCCATCACGGTCGATCTCAGCCAATGGATTCTTCTCTATACTCGAGGCTCTTGAAAGAAAAGGGGAATAAGGCAATGCCGTAAGGAGTAAGATTGCAACAATCAGTGCTTGATATCTTTTCCCGCGCATACGATAAATCCTAATCCTGTAGTGATACGTATGATTATATCAGTTAGGTCTAGTAAAATGGCGCCCGCGCCGGGATTTGAACCCGGGTCCTCAGCTCGACAGGCTGAGATGATAGGCCAGGCTACACCACGCGAGCGCGATGGCGGACCAGTGCACTTTGTATATAGTCTTTGGCAAAACGAAATTACATTCCCATGTTAAGCCGGAATGTGGGGTTTCCAGCTTCACCGTTACCAAAGAATTCTTCGGAGTCCCCTTCTTCCATCATGGCTCCCATCAGAACACCGACCGTTTCCTGTAAAAATCTAAGTTCAACCTGAAGTTCCGAAATCGTGTCCCGAAGCTTCTTTATCTCATCTGATTCCGACGCCACTGGGTAGTAATATTACAGCCCCTTATAACAGTTATCTCTAAAGCTTTTCCAGTTTTGTTTTCAGGACTGGTACGGTTTCGAACAAATCACCTACAATCCCATAATCAGCCACCTTGAATATGGGAGCCTCAGGATCCTTATTTATGGCTGCAATAAACTTTGATCCACTCATTCCACCCAGGTGTTGAATAGCACCAGAGATACCTATTGCCAGATAGAGATCAGGGGTCACAGTCTTACCGGTCTGACCAACCTGATGTGAATGTGGTACCCATCCAGCATCAACTATTGCCCTGCTTGCTCCGGCAGCAGCTCCCATTGTTGCAGCCAGAGGTCGTATCAACGCCTCATAATTCTCCGGACTTTCCAGTCCTCGCCCACCACTAACAACGATGTTAGCTTCCGTCAATTCAATAGTACCCGCACCTATTTTTTCAATGGAGGTTGTATTAAGGGTTGAATCTGGTATGTCTCCTGAGAAATTCTCGACACTACCTGACCAGGATTCACCTATAGGGTATGCATTGTTACGTATGCTTGCGACCAGTGGACCCTCCGGTTTCGATCTGGCAAGGACTTTACCTGCAAAATCAGGTCTAACGAATCCTTCACTACTGGCCTCCAGACAATCTCCCAGATATCCCCACCCTAGTTCGGCAGCTACCCTTGGGCCCAGATCCTTACCCATTGTTGTTGCCCCCATCAATACCTTGGTGGCATCGTTCTTTTGAACGACCTGAGAAACAATTGAAGCATATTTTACAGGATCATAATATTCCAATCTTTCATCATCTGCAATTACTACCTTTCCCGCGGCTAGTTTCATTGCAGACTCTGAAACATTTTTACCGATAACCAATCCTACGACCTCACCCATCCCGGCTGCAACTCCAGCAACTTGTTGTGAGACGTCCTTTATTCCATTACCATCTGTTTCACCGACCAAAATTACAGTGCTCATAGTACCTTAGCTTCCATCTTTAATTTTTCTATTAATTTGTCGACCTTCTCTTCTGGACCTTCTCCTTCCAGAATCACACCTCCACCTCTTGCAGGGGGTAGAGAACATTCAGTGGTTTGTACATCATTTCCTGGTTCAGAACCAACCTCACGATTGTCAAATGGTTTTCTTTTAGACATCATGATATCCTTCAAGGCCGGGAATCTTACTTTGGTCATGTCCTTCTGGCATGTAATCAACACCGGGGTTGGAGTCTCAACTATCTGTAAACCACCTTCAATTTGTCTGCTTGCGATTAGTTTATCACCACTTAATTCCAGATTGGTCACACCCGATACGTGTGGTACTCCGAGAAAGTGTGCGATCATTGGTCCCGTTGCGGCTTGGTAGTAGTCTATGCCCTGAACACCACACATAATCAGATCTGCATTCAGTTCCTTGACAGTTTCAGATAATATCCTTGCATTCGACGAAGGTTTGTTGCCACTATATTCTTGTTGCCTGAGAACTATTGTCTCATCAGCTCCAATAGCCATCATCTTTCTTAGATCGGTGTCTATGCTAGTATTGTCAGAGAACAAGCTTACTAGCGTTACTTTTCCGCCTACGGCTTCTTTGAATTGGACCGCCTGTTCCACGGCGAATTCATCGTATGGATTAACCATATACTTGAATCCGTCCTCTTTGACTTTTCCATCTATGATCTCTAATCTGGATTCCGTGTCCGGAACCATCTTGATTAACACTACTATGTTCATGTTTTTGCCTCTAGGTTCTCTAACATTATTTCTGAGATGTCCTTAACTGGCTTATCATCGCCAATACTCTTCAGACCATCGCTCATCATGGTCATACAGAAAGGACATCCTACCGCAACGCAGTCGGCGCCTGTTTTTGATGCTTCCTTTGCCCTTATTTCATTAACTCTCTTATCGGCGTCTTCTTCCATCCATATTCTGGCACCACCAGCCCCACAGCAGAACGAATTAGTTCCATGCCTTTCCATTTCAATAAGATCTCCTCCAAGTGCACCCCTTGGAGCCTCAGTCTCACCCCCAATTCTTCCCAAGTAGCAAGGATCATGGAAAGTTACTTTATCCTCGAAGTCCCTGATTTTGAGTTTCTTTTCCTGACGTAGTTTATTCAATATCTGGGAATGGTGATAAACTTCGTATTTTCCACCGTATTTCTCATATTCTTTTCCTATAGTATGGAAACAATGTGGACAAGCCGTGATGATCTTCAGTGTTCCCACGGAATTTAGGTTATCAACATTCGTTTCCGCCAACATCTGGAACAGGAATTCGTTCCCAGCCCTCCGTGCCGGATCGCCATTACAAGTCTCCATTTCCCCAAGTATTGAAAAGTCAACTCCAGCCTCCTTCAGAAGCTTGGCTGTTGCCCTTGAAACCTTTTTATTCCTATCGTCGAAAGAACCAGCACATCCAACAAAGAACAGATATTCTGCAGGTTCGCCTATTTTCAGGTCCAAACCTTCAGCCCAGTCTGCCCTTGTATGAGCCCCGAATCCCCAAGGATTGGAATTTCTTTCCAGATTGTTGAACAAGTTCTGTAATTCCTCAGGAAAATCAGCTGCTTCCATTACCAGGTGCCTTCTCGCGTCTGTAAGTTTGGGAACATGCTCGATATGGACCGGACAGGCTTCGACACAGGCATAACAAGTGGTACAAGCCCAGATCGCATCCGGTGTGAATCTGTCAACTATTGACTCTTTAGGTTCGTCTCCAGCCAAGAGAAGAGAACTATGTTCTCTTCCATAGTCCTTGATATCCAACACGATCTGCATGGGGTTCAAGGTCTTGCCGCTTTTATAGGCCGGACAGACATCCTGGCATCGGGCACATTCAGTACAGGCCCATCCATCTGATAATTGCCTCCAGGTAAAGTCTGCGAATTTGTTAACACCCAGTGTCAGATTGTCAAAGTCTAAATCATCGGTCTTCACGGCCTCATTATTTTCATTGGTCTGTAGCGGAATCATGGTTCCCATTGGATTGTGGTCCTGGAACATCACGTTTGGAATAGTACCAATTATGTGAGAATGTTTTGTCTGAGGAATTTCAATCAAAAACCCCCCTATCAGAATCATGTGTATCCAGTAGCTAATGTCAACCATACTGGCTATTGTGGCATGATCCATACCATCCATTTGCTTTGCGAAAAGGACACCTATTGGTTCCCATGTATTGTATTTAGTCTCTTCACCTATCATATTTCCAGCTTCCACAATAAAAGCCGTCAACACGATTCCCAAAATTGCCAGTAGGATCAAGGGACCTTCTATACTTGCACCTTTCAGTTGTGCTGGTCTGATTATTATTCTACGATATAAGGCAATTAGGATTCCTACTGTGGCCATGGCGTACCCCAGGTCTACTATCAGGTTCCAAATGCCGTCTAACTGGATATTACTGAGAAATGCCTGCAAGAGTCCGCCAGTTCCTAGATCTACAATATCACTTATTAGCAGCAAGAAACCCCAGAAGATCAGTGCATGTGCATATCCTGCTACCTTATCCTGAACGACTTTGCGTTGGCCTAACCAATCTCTCAAGAATTCGGTTAATCGCTGTTTCCATGAATTGAAACGATCATCATCTTTTCCGAGGCGAATCAACCTGACAACAAATCCAACTTGGTAAAAATGCGAACCAAGGGCTATTGCAGACCAAGCCAGTAATATGAGATACCATTCTATACCATAATAATCGTGAAATGGGTTCATTCTATTGCCGCCTCTTTTTTCATTGGTTGTATCCTATTTTAAACATCTCCCAGATCAATTCGTACTACAAAGGAGTCTCCATCCTTGGCTCCAAACTCATCTCTCAGATAGGTTGGTGAAATAACCTCTATCACTCTCTTGTAATGGGTTCTTTTTGGTGATATTACAGCACACTTTCCGACCTTTTTAGTTCCATTTACAAGGACGCATTTGAACAACCATGCCTTCCCAAAAGTCCGGCCTTCCTGTTCGAAACCTTCAATCAATATTCCCTCTGCAGCTTTCATGCCCTCTATTTTTGGTACTTCATCCTCGTTCAACCTGAGGTTAAAAGTTCCTTCAAAAGGCCGCCAACCCAATTTGCTTTCAAATTGTTTCATATATCCTCTTTTGGATATATAGTAGCCCCCCTCGCCGAGCCCGGTCTCTAGGGTACCTCTCATTTCTATTTTCTCTTGAGCCCCGAAGATAAGCCCATATTCAGAGAATTCCTTTCTCAGGACGGCAATTCCTTTATTCATTATGGTTACCACTTGCCCACCCTGTGCCAATCTCCTTTCTAGATATCCCTTCTCAACTAATTCAATCAGATATCTCGATGCCGATTGTTGACTTACATGCAGTTGCTTTGACAAACTGATGGAGGAGATGTGTACCGGATGCCTTGTTCCACCCTGGAGTGCCAAAAATTTGAGTGTAGAAAGCAGGACTGGCTTCAGTCTTCATCCTCCTTCGTCATATTCTGAAGTTGGTCTTTTTGTTCATCACTCATATTTTCCATGGCTTTTCGTGATTGGTCGACTAAATCACCCATTATTACGCTATAAATCAGAGGAACAATGGTATTGCTCTCGACCTTTGCTTCATAATCCACTTTGGCTGCATCTCTCTGAGTTCTAAGTTGGTCGGCTGTCATTTCACCTTGGCCTAAGCCTTGGCAAGCTTTGTCCGTTACGAAGTATTTCTCGCCATTGTAACTAAGAGGATAGGCCTGACAATTGAGTGGCATATCATGATATATCTGACAGTTCTTATTTTCCGAGTCATACATTGGGCATCCAGTTTCACCTTCTTTTGTCTCCAGGACTAGTTGCGGGAATCCTTGAGACATATCCATTCCAATGTTTGGTGCTATACTGCTCAGAGTTCCGTTTTTCCTCCATCTGCTAAGATCATCAAAGTATACTGGAACGCCATTAACTTTGGAGCAATACTGCCCACATCTGACGCAATTGTAGACAAATTTAGGTGCACTCTTGTTTTTTTTCTCAGTCATTAGAACTACCCGTTTTTGAGTAACATAATGAATGTGGTTAATAACCATGTTCCTCTGGTTTTGTTGTTCAATCCAATTGTGTTAGTAACTCTTTCTTTTTATCTTACGCGTAGGACATGAACTCTTTTATTTACCCCCTGCAATGACGGCAAGGTGTGAATGCTTATGAAATCAAGCAAGATATTAACGCTAGCAGTGACCTTCGCCTTATTGGCTTCAGTAATGGCGCCAATTTTGGGGAACGGTCCGGTCGCTAATGCAGCGGCAGACAATCATATCGAAGTGAAAATAGGTTTTTTGAATCCAATAACAGGTCCGCTCGATGTCTATGCACCAGCCTTTACTGATGCTGGTGATCTGGCTATCGCTGTCTTGAATGAGGGACAAACAGACTATCATTTCTCACTTGTCGAGGCGGATTCAGGATGTGACGGAACCACAGCAGCTACTGGTGCACAGACACTAGTTGACGCAGGTGTCGTAGGTATAGCAGGAGCAGCATGTTCAGGTGCGACCCTTGGAGCTATGCCAGTCGCAAAGGGTGCAGGTATACCCATGCTATCCTATGCTTCGACATCACCAGCTCTAACTACAGCTGATGACGGTGGTTTCCTGTTCCGTGTGGTCCCAAGCGATGCCCAGCAGGGTATAGCTATGGCATCAATGGCCGCCCAACATGGATGGGCAAACCCTGGATTAATCTATATGACCAATGACTACGGAGCCGGTCTGGCTGCAGTAGTTGAGGGTGCATATGCGATGGCTGGTCAGGACATGTGTGTCTCAATCGCTTATGCTGATGGAACTACGGATTTCTCAACACATGTAGCCGAATTTGCAGCTGCAGAGTGTGACAGTCTGATTACGGTCACCTATGCCTCGGACGGTGCAGCTCTGTTAGAAGAGATGGCCACTCAAGGAATTCAAGGTGAAGATGGCGGACCGTTCCCAATAATGGGAGCTGATGGTATCGCCGACATGGGTTTCCTAGCCGCTTTCAGTGATCCAAGCGCAGCAGCTATGGTTATTGCAACCAAGCCAGCTTCTGGCGCAGACAGTGCGGTCAAGACAGCTTTCGAGACCGCCTGGGCAGAACACTACGATGGTGAGGATGCAGTAGCTATCTACATCCACGAAACATATGATGCTATCACCATGCTCGGTGAAGCAGCTATGGATGCAGATGCAGCAGGTGGAATTACCGGAGCCGAAGTACGCGATGCTCTTGTAGTATTGGGTAGTGGTAGTGGTTATGAAGGAGCCAGTGGAAATCATATATTTGATAGTGTAGGGGATGTTGTAGGTTCAGGTTATGACATCTGTCAATTCACTCCAGCCGTTGATGAGAATGGTGATCCAACCCTTATTCTGTTTTGTCCAGCTCACTGGGATCTGATTGAAGGTCTGTCCTTTGATGGAGTACCATTCAATTTCAAGATTGGATTATTGAACCCGTTGACAGGACCACTTGACGTCTATGCCCTTGGATTCACTATTGCAGCAGCAGTTGCAATACAGTACATGAACACTGTAAGGCCACTTACCTTCCAGTTCTCGCTTGTAACGGCCGATTCCGGCTGTGACGCAACAACCGCAGCAACCGGTGCACAGGCACTGATTGACGCAGGAGTTGTAGGTATAGCAGGAGCAGCATGTTCCGGTGCGACCATGGGAGCTATTGATGTCGCTGCGGCAGCAGGAGTACCAATGGTATCCTATGCTTCAACCTCACCAGCTATAACGAGCTACGATGATGATGGTTATCTATTCAGAGTCGTACCAAGTGACGCTCAGCAGGGTCAAGCACTGGCAGACGTCTTTGCAGCTTCTGGATACGAGAATCCAGGAGTCATTGCAATGACCAATGATTATGGTGCAGGTTTCCACGCAGCCTTCTTGGACAACTGGGATGGAACACCATGTGCAGAGGCAACATATGCTGACGGAACTACGGATTTCGCAACACATGTAGCAGCTGTTCTCGATAACAACTGCGACTCAGTAGTCATGATTACCTACGCTTCAGACGGAGCCGCTATTGCAGAAGAACTTGCAACCCAGGGCGCAGATGTCCAGATATTCGGTGGTGATGGTATTGCAGACGTAAATTTTGGTTCTGAATTCACTGATCTATCTGCACTGGATGGAGTAACAGCAACCAAGCCGGCTTCTGGTGCACCCACAGAATATCAGTATATGTTTGACATGTTCTATGGAGCAGCCGCAGCCGCATACGGTTTCGAGGGTGGTATCTACACTCGTGAGACCTTCGATGCAATCGCAGTTATCGGACTTGCAGCCGCAACAGCTACCCAGACTCCACTACCAGATGATGGTGTAAGGGAGATGTTGGGAACCTTAATTGGTGGACCAGACGCGCCTCAAGAAGGCGCTAGTGGAACTCACATATTCGATGAGAATGGTGATGTTGCAGGATCTGGATATGACATCTGTACTTTCAACGTAGACGAGGAGAACGACACAGTGGAATTGGATTGCCACAGTTCATGGGGCTTACTAGATGGACTTGACGACCAAGGCATACCCAAGGCACCGGTAGTTCCAGGGTGTATGGATAGTACAGCCAATAACTACAATGCTGATGCAACTGTGAACAACGATTCTTGTACATTTGATGCAGTAGTGGTTCCAGGATGTATGGATAGTACAGCCAATAACTACAATGCTGATGCAACTGAGGACGACCCTTCCAATCCTTGTACATTTGATGCAGTAGAACCGGAGCCAGAACCTGAGGAAGAGGCTGATGAAGTTCCAGGATTTGGTCTGTTATCAGCAGTTGCCGCAATCGGTGTGGTCCTACTTCTCCGCAGAAGACTCTAAGTAGTCTAAAGAGAACTTCATAAGCAAAAAAAGGGGCGGTCGTCTCTGACGGCGGCCGTCCTAGTTTGGGGGCTATCTGTTATAGATACCTCTACTGGTAGACCAATTACTCCGAGGTAGCTTTGGATAGAGATGAAGAAGGTGTTGCAGTAAGAAGATGGATGAAACTTGGTTTTGTCCTAATCATTCTTGGATTCCTGGTTGGTCTTAGTCAAATTCTGGATATGAAGGGCGGAGTTGCTTCCGGTCACTACAATCGAGCTCTGGAACATTTACATGTAGCCTATGTTTTCATTCTTGCTGGAACAGCGATAACCTGTTTTTTTGGTTTTGGGGGTATGTTCAAGAGAACGATATTTTCGTTATTGCCCGAATCACACACTTCTGTTCCTTTGGATGAGCCATCAGATACTGTACCACCTAATCCTTTGTCCGACTTTTCAGCATCGATCAGAGATGGTTGGGATTCTATCCCTGTGGAATTGAAACTCGCTTTTTTTGTACTTTTTGATGCTGCTTATGGACTTAGATACCAATCTGGTATATTATCTCTATTGATTTATGGAGATCCCCTTTGGATGTTTCAATTTTTTGAATTTATCCTTTCCAGCATGTACGTTCTTTATTGGATGTTGAACAATTTGAAAGGCTGGACTAGAACGGTTGCTATCTTTTCATCACCGTTTATCATTCTACTTATCTTTGCATTTTGTCTAGAACAGTTATTTGTTGGACAAGAAACAACCGTGTCTCCTACGTTCAGGCTAACCTCGGTTCTGTTTACTGGTTTTTACTGGGCAGCGGCATATCTAGCCATAGCTGTGGGACTGACTTTAACCTACAAAGTACAGCGTTTTGGTAATTTCGCCCAGGCCGAGACGATGCTGTTCGGAGCCTATGTTGGTTTCACAATAATGTGGAGTCCATTCTTCTATACTTTGGTTGAGGGAGAGAAGATTCTGAATATTGATGTCAAGAAAGATGAGGTTCTGACCTGGGACCTCTTGTTCTGGGCATGTGTGACGGGATTTGTCTTGACGGGTCTCTTAGGGGTCTTAATCGATCGTCTGATATATAGTAGATTCCGCAAAAGGCACGCGCTTCCACAGGTGATGATGATTGCATCCCTGGGAGTAGCTATGATACTTAGAGGAATATTGTACATAAGATATGGAGCGGATCAATACCTTTTCGTTCCGGATGTTGATTGGCGTTTGACCACCTCACGTACAGAATTTTCAGGGGAAAGCGTTCCTTCCCTATTTGGAATCAAATTGTGGCCCAGTTGGATGAATCAGACGATGCGTTTTCGTTTTGGGGAGCGAACTGCGGAGAAAAGCCATGGTGATATGGACCAGACCGCCTGCATCGAAACTGGAAAACCCGATAATTTCTCATCCAGCTGGGATTCAGACTCAGGAATTTGCAATGTTACGGAATATCTGCCCTTTCGTGAGATGGCCGACGCGTCGTACTTCTTGCAACATACAAAGGCAGCCCTAATCATTGGAGTATTTGCGGCAGTAATTTTGTTGATCCTGATGCTCAATATGACACGCCTAGGCCGCCAGATGAGGGCAGTAGCTGATAATCCGGATCTGGCCGCTTCTTCCGGTATCAATGTTGAACGTGTACATATGACCAGTGCATTCCTTGCAGCTGGTATCTCTGGTTTCGCAGGAGTACTGTTTGGGATGTATGTCCGTGTCAATCCAAATGTTGGCCTTACCATACTTCTGCCTGCCTTTTCAGTGATAATTCTTGGAACTCTGGGTTCGATCAGAGGCGCCTTGATTGCCTCGGTAATCATTGGTATGGTCCGTGCGATTTCCGCTCCGGTCCTGATTTCTGCGGGCAGCAAACTGGATAGACCATCTTATGCGGCTTTTGAGGAAGCTATGCCATATCTGTTCCTGATAGGTGTCTTGATGCTAATGCCAAAGGGCCTTGGCTACGCGTTGGAAAACTGGCAGATTGAACGGGCACGAAAGAATCAAGGTTCAGTGTTCAGTTTGCAAAATACATGTCTCCTTATATTGCTGATAATATGTCTATTGAAATTCTCCTTGTTTGGATTTATTTTATGGGGTATCCTAATTTTCTGGTTCTACCTTTTGCGTCACATTAAGGTTGGATATTCGGATACAATACCGTCCCTACCTGAATTACCATATGTAGGTGATCAATTTCGTAGATTTAGCTCGTCACAGAAATTGTCAATCTTTATAGCAGCTGCATTTCAAATCGTGCTTGTTAGTATCCTTGATGACCGCATATCAGGCGTGGGTACAGCGTATTATCTTGTTGATTTTATATTTGTCATTTTGAGTGTCTTTGGTCTAATTTTGTTATATTCATCACTTGCATCCTATATTTCTGATTATAGTAAAATCTTTGGCCCAAGTACGGGTTTATCCTCTGAACAGAAAAAGCAGTTACTGGTTTTAGGTTTGGCAGGTAGCGTATTTGTTTATCTGGTAGACTATCTTGTTGCGGGCAGTGGAACTATTTATCTGATCATAGACGTAATATTTTTACTTTTAGAGGTATCAGGTCCTGTCTTAGTGGTAATCATGTTGTTTTTGTCAAGGCCCGAGTTAACGGGTTTATTCAACGACCTTGGTACAAAATTGAGGGCACTTACCGAAGTTCAGAAGTGGGCCTCGATACTTGGTGGGGTTGCATTCACAGCTTTTGTTTATTTCCTCGACACTATAACCTCAGGTTCAGGAATTATTTATTACGTAATAGATCTGCTATATCTTGTATTTCTGCTTCTTGGTATCTTTGTGGTTGCCGCTACGATAGCCAAATCCAAGGCAGAGATTTCTCATAGGTTAAACCTGTTCTTTATTCTGATAGCAGGATTATTGCTATACTTTGAAGATACGATAGAACCAGGTTTGGTGAGAGATACAGAGTCGAAAATGTATGTGAAAGAGCTGGCATATCTCTTTCTGGTATTAAGTTTCAAAGACCTCACTCGTCTAATCTTTGGCGCTTTTTCAAGTTTGACTGAGTTGATAAGCCAGAATGAATCGTTCAGAAATCTCAAAGAACAGGCTTTAACGACTTTGCGACCATTTCCTTTGCTTTTTGGCATTATATTGTTCCTGCATGTTCCTTTTGATCAGATTAAGATGCTTGGTCTTTTCTTCATATTATATTCGATCAATCCCTTGACCGATTTCGTTTCGAAGGGTTTTGCAAATCTACAACGTATTTTCTGGTCCGCAATCATGCCACCATCGAAGGCAAAATATGGACGTTCCAGTGAGCGAGGATCATGGATTACTTTCGCCTTTTTCTTGGTACTCTTGATGTATCTTGCCTGGTGGTTACCGAGTGTAACCAATTTTACAAAATCAATGCAAATATCTAGGATAATAGTCTTAGTTTGTGCATTCTCAATTCTAGCAATCTCCTTGAATTTACATACTGGAATAACCGGAATGACTAATTTCGGGGTTATTTTCTTTGCAGGGATTGGAGCCATAACCCTTGGTATCCTAACAGTCCCAGAAGATAGGCCAGGGGGGCATGGGTGGTCTCCTTTCTTTGGACTTATTGCCGCAGTCCTAGTATCAGGAGTTGCAGGATGGCTACTTGCTTACCCAACGGCACGCCTGCGGATGGATTACTTCGCAATCGTGACGATCTCTTTAGGTGAGATTCTGCGAATTTCCATGAGAGCGGAACCACTTCTCAGAGCAGGTACTGGAACAACTGCTATAGGAATTCAGCTGTACAAATTGCCTTTACATGACTGGTGGGAATCAACGATGGACAAATCGGTTGGGGAGTGGTTTAATTTAACCGGCACCGGAGCTGAAGTCCAAGATGCACCGTACACCGTTTTGCTTGCTGCAATCGCTCTGATCTCACTTTTCCTAATCTGGACACTTGTCGATATGATGCTGTCTTCTCCGTGGGGAAGAATATTGCGAGCCATAAGAGAGGATGAAGAGGTCACAATGCATCATGGGCATAATGTCTTCCGTCACAAAGCAACGAGTCTGGCTATTGGTGCGGCGATTGCAGGTTTTGGTGGAGCCCTCTGGGCCTGGCTGAATATGAGTATATTGGATGACTTCATCAATCCGGTAAAATCAACATTCCTTATCTGGGCCGCTTTTATCGTCGGTGGAAGGGCCAACAACCGTGGGATGATCATTGGCGCTTTTATCATAGTTATGACTGAATTTGTGTTCAATCTGATGGTTGTTGCCCGAGGTGATATAGATAGTATCTTCCATGAGGGTGTTGCTGGAATTGATGAATTCTTCGCCTGGCTCATATTGGATGTACTTGGCACGGTCAGCAGTGATCTTTCAATAATAGAGCCGTTCGGTTCCTTAGAACCTGAAAGATTGGAAATGCAATTGGTATATCTTAAACTGGTTATGATTGGATTGGTCATAGTTGTCAGTTTATTGCTTTCCGAAAGAGGATTGTTGCCCGAAGTTCCCAAAAGACCTGATGACCCAAGGCCAAACCCTGAGCAGTCTAGTTTCGAAAGGAGGACAGAATAATGCCTTCAGTCCTCAAGGTTAAGGACCTGACCAAGGATTTTGGAGGTCTACGGGCCGTTGACAACGTATCCTTTGAGGTCAGCAAAGGCGAATTCGTTGGTCTGATAGGCCCTAATGGTTGCGGGAAAACTACAACTTTCAATTGTATATCAGGTCTTCTTGATCCTAGTGAAGGCGATATTGAGATATTCGAGCAGAATGTTACAGTTCTAAGACCCGATGAGATTCAGGGTTTGGGCTTGACCCGTACTTTCCAGCATACCAGGCTTTGGAGAGAGATGACAGCAATCGAGAACCTTTTGGTACCTCCCAGAAATCAGTTTGGAGACAACCCATTCTATGCTATTCTCTCATATTTCTTTAGAGAGGAGGAGAATGCAAGAGTTGCTAGGGCTTATGATATGCTTGCTGAATTGGAGATTACCCATATGGCCCATAATCTTACTAGTGAGTTGTCTGGAGGTCAGAGTAAGCTTGTAGACATTGGAAGGGCCTTCATGGGAGAACCTGAACTATTGCTGCTTGACGAACCTGTTGCAGGAGTGGCGGGCCCATTGGCCGATAAGATATTCAACAATCTGCGTCGAGTAGTAACTGAGAAGCAAATTTCAGTGTTAGTGATAGAACACAATATGGACTTCATTCTTCGGAGAGGTGTTGATCGCATAATAGTGATGGATCAAGGAGAGATACTGATGCAAGGTACACCAGACGAGGTCAAGGATAGTAAAGAAGTGATTGAGGCCTATCTGGGAGGTGCCGCATGACCCGAGTATTGGATGTATCCGGTCTTGAGGGAGGCTACGACAAGGTCCAGATTATGAATGGTCTGGATCTTTATGTTGATGAAGGAGAGTTTGTGACAGTAATAGGTCCTAATGGATGTGGGAAATCCACCTTTATCAAGATTATTTTTGGTATTGCTACGTACTACAGAGGAAGCGTGAAGCATAAGGGACATGAGGTCTCGGGATGGCGTACAGATGCTCTGGTAAATCGAGGAATAGCTTATGTTCCCCAAGTTGACAATGTTTTCCCTAGCCTGTCTGTTAGAGAGAATCTAGAGATGGGTGGCATTCATCTTACTACTCCAATTCTTGAAGACCGTATTGATCGTTCCCTGGAGATGTTCGAGGATTTGAGACCCCGAATGAATGATATTGCTGCTTCGCTGTCAGGAGGACAAAGACAGATGCTGGCCATCAGTAGGGCACTGATCAATGATCCCGACTTCCTGTTGCTTGATGAGCCCACGGCTGCGCTTAGCCCTCTCTATCAACAACAGATAATAGAGCGGATTGATGCCCTTAGAGAAAAAGGGATAACAGTTCTGATTGTCGAGCAAAACGCCAGATTATCATTGTCTCGCTCAGATAGAGGGTATATCTTTTCTAATGGGAAAGTGGTCCATACTGCACCAGCCAGTGAAATACTGGTTGATCCCCAGATCAATGAATATTTCTTGGGTACCAAAAAAGACTAATAGCTGTAATTATGGAACAACCTAGTGGCAGAAAATTGACAATCACCAATCTGATGATGTTGTCGGTTGCTCTGTTCTGGGGAGTTGCCTGGCCTGTAGGCCGTATTTTGGCGGTTGATTTGGTTGATTATCCTTTTTCTGTGATGTTTCTGAGGTATAGTTTTGCCCTTCCAGTTCTATTTGTATGGATGTGGTATAGGGAGGGAAATACAATACCTAAACAAGAGGATTGGAAACCACTATTCCTGATGGCTTTCACTTCGGTTTTTCTATATCAGATAGGGTATATGTTCGGAATGCAGAGAACAGCTGCATCTGATGCTTCCCTGATCATCGGCTTCAATCCGGTCTTCGTCGCCATACTGTCTATTTGGTTTCTTTCCCACCGTATGAATTCGGGAGGAATATTGGGGATATGTCTCAGTTTCTCCGGAATTCTTCTAATCTTCTTGGCCTCACCTAACGTCCAGATTCCATTTAATGAGCGAATTACAGGTAATGGCATGATAATGTTTGGTGCATTTGTCTACGCCATCTATGTCATTTCCATGAGGCGCTATGTCCTTGAAAGAGGTGACAATCAACTTAGTTCCCTTGCCTTGATTGCCTGGGTCTCCTTGATTGGTTGGCTTTTTTTCATTCCTCTGGTCATTTATGAAGCACCTTGGGACCGAACCTGGACTAATGATGAATGGTTCTTGATAGTCTATCTGGGTGTACTTTCTACGGCCGTTGCTTACGTTTTCTTTGCAATCGGTATTGATGTGATAGGGGCGAATCGGGCATCCAGTTTCGTCAATGTCGTCCCTGTTTTTGGGATTCTATCCAGTTGGTTCTTGTTAGGTGAAGAATTGGGTTGGATCCAACTAGTCAGTCTTATTCTGATTTATTTTGGTGTCAGGATGGTCAATGCACAACCTCCTGAGGGTATCACAAAGCCTAAATAAGCAATCTATTCCTTCGTGATATGCTGGAGTTTTTGGATGGTTGGCATCCAGTTAAACAGGCTTAGCCGCAGGTCTCTTTACTTGGGGAATGACCGCTGCTGGGGCCGGTTTAGTGTTCTTTTTTAAGGAAGTCAATAGAAAGATTCTTGATGTTAGTATGGGATAGATTAAATCTCAGTGTCCACCGTGTTTCTCAAAATATTTCTGGTGATATTCCTCGGCTCGCCAGAAATCACTGGCTTTGGTGATCTCAGTGGCAATCTTTCTACTTTCGATATCAGCTTGCCTCTTCTGTAAAGATTTTGCAGCTTTGTCTTTTTGTTCATCATCAAAGTAGAATATGGCTGAACGATATTGAGTTCCTATGTCTGATCCCTGTCGGTTAAGAGTCGTAGGGTCATGTTTTCCCCAGAAGACCTCTAAAAGTTGTTCGTAAGAAACCGTATCAGGGTCATAATCAACCAGCACTACTTCTGCATGATCAGTAGTGTTAGTACAAACCTGTTCGTACGTCGGATTATCTACTTTCCCACCACTGTATCCAGATATAGCTTCATTCACGCCATCAATTTTGGCAAAGTTGTATTCAACACCCCAGAAGCATCCAGCACCAAACATCGCCTTGGCCATTATTTTGCATTAGAATCAATCCAGTTTCTGAAAAGATCCATTCCCTCCTGTAGATCATCTTTCCCAATTCCGGAGAATGCCATTCGGATATAGAAATCAGTTTCTCCTTGCAAAGGTCTACCAAAGTGGTGTCTACAGCAGAAGCTTACTCCAGTTTCATTCAGGGTTGACTTCCTGAATTCCTCAACATCATTGAATCCCATTCTCTGCATCAGTCCAGTTATTTTTGGAAATACGTAGAATCCAGCTTCGGGCATGTGAGCCTCAACACCATTAATCCCATTCAATATCTTTACTAGAATATCGCGCCTGTTTCGTAATTCCTCAATAATTGTTTGTGTCTCTTCTTTGGGCGCGTTCAGGCCTGCTACACCAGCATGTTGAATGAAATGCGTGGTGCATGATTCCATATTGACGTTAAGTCTAGTGATTTGATCTATCACCTCTTCTGGACCGATTGCCCCGCCAAGTCTCCAGCCGGTCATTGCAAATTTCTTCGAGAATGTGTACATGGTCAATGTTCTATCATACATTCCTGGTAAACTTGCTATGGATCGTGGAGTACCTTCGTAAAGAGTATCAAAATATGCGTCGTCAGATATCAGAAACATATCATTTTCAACAACTAGATTGGCTAGACGTTGCATTTCCTCATCAGGGGAGGAGGCCCCTGTCGGATTGTTGTAATTGTTGTAGAAGATATGCTTTGCACCTTTCCTGATTCCCTCCTCTATAGCGTCGAAATCAAGTCTTAATCCATCTGGGCTATCAATGTATCCATAAGGATGAGCGATTCCACCGTAAAATTCAATTTGGGATTCATAGATTGGATATCCCGGATTTGGATACAACACGACATCTCCTTTCTCCATCATTGACGCAATGTATTTTCCGATACTTGGTTTCCCACCAGGCTGTATCGAGACGTTATCAATCCCATAGTTCAATCCCCTTGCATCTCCAACATCCTTTCCTAAGGCTTCCCTTAGTTCGGGTATTCCCGGGGAGGGACAGTAACCTGTTTTTCCGGCTTTGATGGCCTCTTTGACGGCAGAGACTATGGTGGCCGGTGTTGGAAGATTAATATCACCCAAGTGAAATGGAAAGATTTTCTTGCCAGTTGCAGCGAGAGTTGCCGCTTCGGCTGAAACCGCAAAGGCCGTTTCACTTCCCAATAAATCCATCCTTTTGGCCACACCCATTGTCTTTTTGCATGCGGATGCCAGCTATTATTGTTTTTTGCGCAATCTTTATACTTGAGCATTAATCCGCAGGGTAATGGCTAGTGAGTGGAGAAACCAGTTGAACGCCTGGCTTCAGGAGCATATGTTGGCAGTTAGCACGGTCGGTACGATACTAAGCTCATTTCTGGTATTCGTTGGAATAATGGGCCGATGGTATGAGGATTCCTCATTGTCACCAACCACTATCCTGGATTTTATGGGACCATACGACATCTGGATCCTGATCTTTGGATTGATAATCCTTGCCTTCTCGGCTTATCATCTTTGGCTAACTAGGCATTACATGGTTCGTTTTGAGGAGATAGTAACAACCAATTCCAAGAAAGAATTCCAGGGAAACTGGACTGAAGTTGAACAGATCGCCAGATATCAATTACCTAAAGCGTATCGCAAGCGGGTCTCTGAGATTCGGGAGAAGTTCGGACTCAAGTGATTAAGAAATTTTATATAGTGTCTTTTTTCTTTGAAAGCAGTGGTTAACAACCTCAGGTTCATAACCGATGAAATCCAAGAGTAGTAAAGACGAGGAAAAGATAGAAACTGTGAAGGAAGAAGAGCCTACAGTTTTGACTCCCGAAGAGGAAATACAGAAATTGAAATCAGAAGTTGAAGACTATAATGATAAATTTTTGAGGGTCGTGGCAGATTTTGATAACTTCCGGAAGCGCATTGATCGAGATAGGGAACAACAAAGTCTCAGACTGAAGGGAGAGATACTTTCCAATTTCCTTGAGATTGTGGATACTGTCGAAAAGGCGGTTGAGGCTGATCATCCAGACCTGGAAAGTTCCTTGGAGGGAATCAAAGGGATAAACCGATTGATGTCCGCATTGATGGATTCATTCAACATAAAACGTTTTGATCCCCAAGGTGAACAATTTGATTTTAGACGGCATGAGGCTTTAACAACAGTTGAGAAAGAAGGTGTAGAGCCCAATACTATAGTCGAGGTTATTCAGTCAGGCTATACTTTAGAGGGTGAATTACTACGGCCAGCTAAGGTTGTAGTATCAAAAGGTTTTGAAGAAGAAGGTGAAAAAATAGTAGTAGAAGGTGAATAAAATGGCAAAAGAAATTATAATAGGAATAGATTTGGGTACAACCAATTCTGAGGCAGCATATCTTGAGGGAGGTAGACCTGTGATTATACCTTCCGCAGAAGGTTCAACATTCGGTGGTAAGATGTTTCCATCCGTTGTTGCATTTACGAAGGATGGCGAGAGAATTGTTGGAGATCCTGCCAAGAGGCAGGCGGTATTGAATCCAGATAATACAATAATGAATATCAAGAGGAAAATGGGAACCACGCACAAGGTTACCATCAAGAAGAAAGAATATTCTCCTGAAGAAATATCTGCAATGATACTGCAGAAGATAAAGACAGATGCAGAGGCACATCTGGGGGTTGACATCGAAAGGGCAGTGATCACAGTTCCAGCTTATTTCAATGATAATCAGAGACAGTCGACCATAGATGCTGGAAAAATAGCTGGTTTGAAGGTCGAGAGAATCATAAACGAGCCCACTGCAGCAGCATTGGCCTATGGCCTTGACAAGAAGGGGGAGTACACGGTTGCAGTCTTGGATTTGGGAGGTGGGACTTTCGATGTCACAATTATGGAAATGGACAACGGGGTATTCGATGTTGTATCCACTTCAGGTGACAACAAGCTTGGTGGAACGGATATGGATGATGCAATGATTGACTACCTGGCAGACATTTTCAAATCAGACAATGGAATAGACTTACGTGATGACTCTGCATCTAGACAGCGTCTTCGTGATGCAGCGGAAAAAGCAAAGATTGAATTGAGTAATACTCTGAAAGCCACAATCAACTTACCCTATATCTGGTCAGATTCTAGTGGTCCAAAGCATTTGGAACTTGATCTTACGAGAGCTAAGTTGGAGAAGATTGTCGGTCCAGTTATCCGTCGTTGTGAGAATCCAATTAAGAAGGCTTTCAAGGATGCTAAAATCAAACCAGGTGACGTTGATAAAGTAATTCTTGTTGGGGGTCCGACCCGAATGCCGGCCGTCCAGAAGGCATTTGAGAAATTTGTAGGGCGTAAAGCCGAGAGAGGAGTAGATCCCATGCAATGTGTTGCCATGGGTGCAGCTATCCAGGCTGGTGTGTTGGCAGGAGATATCAAGGACATTGTTCTTCTGGATGTTACTCCTTTGACTTTGGGTATTGAGACCGAAGGTTCAGTCCTGACCCCATTGATAGACCGTAACACCACAATACCAACTAACAAGTCAAAAGTATTCTCTACAGCCGCGGACAATCAACCTGCTGTCGAGATTCACGTTCTACAGGGTGAGAGGACCATGGCTGCGGACAATGATACTCTAGGCCGCTTCCAGCTTGTAGGTATACCACCATCACCCCGCGGTATTCCACAGATCGAAGTATCCTTTGATATTGACCGGAATGGAGTGATCAATGTCACTGCCAAGGACCTTGGAACCAATAACGAACAAAAGGTTGAGATTACCTCCAAGTCAAATCTGAGTGATGATGAGATTGAGCAGAAGGTCAAGGAGGCCGAGGAGCATGCTGAGGTGGACAAGCAGATCAGAGAAATGGTCGAGACCCGTAATCAGGCCGAGTCCTTCATCTATGCTACAGACAAGGCTATCAAGGATCTCGATGACAAGGTCGATGATGATACCAAGGTCAAGGTCGAGGAGTCCAAGGAAAAGCTAGAGGCAGCTATGAAAGAAGACGATCTGGATGGTCTGAAGAAGGCACTGGAGGACTTCCAGCAAACCTCTCAGGCAATAGGCCAGATGGCATATCAGCAAGCCGCTGAAGAACAGGCCAAGAATCAGGCTGAAGGTACAGATTCAGAGGTTGATGATGATAATGTGGTCGATGTTGATTATGAAGAGATTGATGACGAAAAGTAGATTCGGTCCCAGTCAAGTATAAATTACCCTATTCTTCTGTGGCGGAACATGGCCGATAAGGTATCCTTTACGGATTTCGGTGAGGAGAAGAAAGTTAGAAGGGTAAAACGTCGTGGGCCAAAGAAAGCGAATATCAATGCCAAAGAATTGCTTGATGAGGTTCTGGCAGCCAAGAAGATGGCTGACCAAGCTATTGCAGGATCCGGTTCGAACCTTATTACACTCCCATTCATTGAATTTTCTGCGTTACAAGAGACCCCTTTTACTCAGGGTGAGTGGAATACCGTGGAAATCACCTTAAGCAACACAGGAAATGGTGCAGCAAGCATGATAACTCTTTCATTAGATAACTTGAGAACGCGAGGGCAGACAATAGTTGATCGTCTGAATCCTGGAGAGGATAAAGTTATTGTTATCGAGTTGAAGTCTGATGCCGTAGGCAAGACCATCAGTCGTCTGGATGTTTATTATCACTCTATTGAAGGTGACACCTTTACTGCAATAAGGAGGGACTGGTTCCCTAATGATTATGAGGCAGCCAACATCTTTGAGAGCGAAATTCCACCTGGTGAGGATAAAAATTCGCCACTCTATCAACATCAAGTAGTAATGCAGGGGGATTTTCACATTATATGTGGTAATTGTGGCGTTAGAGCACCAACCACTTTCCGAATATGTGGGAAGTGTGGTTCACGTCTCCAGAAGCGACCTGATCGTCATTTTGAGGGGGGTAGCAATCTCGAGGATTCTACAGCTGTTCAGGACGAGCGCGAGATATTAATCAAGAAATTACAAAAGCTTGGTGAACTAAAGGACAAAGGTATGTTGAGTGATGATGAGTTTACCGTAGCCAAATCTCAACTCTTGAATTAGACCTCTTCAGCCCATTCCACATCATCATCATCGAAGTTACCATCAGACACAGGCCCTTTCTTTACAGCATCAGCTGCCCGGTTGTTCAGAATGAAGATGAATATAACGAGAATAACGGCCCATTGAACGACCATGGTTATTATCGTGAATAGTCCCAGCCCCATTCCCTCTATCGGCGAGTGGCTTTGATCCTGTAATTTTTCATAGATAAAGAATCCAAACACCGCTATAAATTCAAGCGGGAAGACGTACTTGATGATGTACTCCCACCATTTCCCGATCTGAATATCGGCATATTGGGTGTTGATCAGGTCTTTCCTGAAGTCGCTGACCCCAAATCGCATTACAACAACGGCTACCATTAGTCCTGAAACGATTAGTCCAGTGCCCCAGACGAAATCCTGGTTGTCCAGGAATTCCAGGCTTAACGCAGAAGGTATGCCGGCTAACGCCACTGCGACGGAGATGTAGCGTACGGCCTCTTTTCTTTCCCATCCCATATCAACGAAATTTACTACACATCCTTGTAAAGTCGCGACCATTGAGGTTAGGGCCGCAAACGCCATTGAAAGGAAGAATATGCTACCCATCACCCACCCAGCAGTCCCCATAGATGCGAAAAGTGCAGTCAAATGAATAAAAGTCAATCCTGACGATCCTGATTCCACTGCAGCCAAACCATCGGCTGTGGTATCCGAAAGTGCAAAGATCGTTCCTAGAACCGCGACACCTGCGATTAATGAAACCGCGTTGTTACCGAGTCCGGTTAGGAATGCGTTGAGTCCGATATCCTCCTCCTTTCTCATTGCAACGGCGTACGTGATCGCCATTCCAAATCCGGCAGAGGTTGACCATGCAGATTGAGTCAGGGCCCGGATCCAGGTCTCACCCCTGAACAAGTATTCCCACTGCGGGATGAACAGAAATCTCAATCCCATTGCCGCGCCGGAAGGATTCAAGATGAAAGGATATATCATGGCAATAATCAGGAATGTCACAAGACAAGGTATGAGTATCATGTTGGCCTTTTCGATTCCACTTATGCCATTGTAGACGACGAAAGCAGCGACACTCACAGCTATCAGCTGGAAGAATACGACTTCGGCAGGTGAGGATATGAAATTGTCCCACAGAGCTTGTGTCTGGGTGGTGTCCGTCGCATCAGTCATCTCACCGGAGAGTGCGATCCAGAAGTATCTGATTGTCCAGCCCATGACCACTGCATAGTAGAATCCCACAGCCGTTCCGACCCACATCATCCAGATTCCGAGCCATGTGAAATTTCGGCCAGCCATATCCCTCATGGCACCTACTGTTCCAAGCCGTGTCTTCTTTCCGATGGCGAATTCAGCTATCAGAAGGGGGATGGACCATGCGAACAGGAAAAGCAGCCAACCGATCATAAACGATCCACCACCATTTGCCGCAGCTTCACGCGGGAATCTCCAGATGTTGCCGGTACCTACGGCGGCGCCTACAGTGGTTAGAATCAATCCTAATCTGGACGAGAACTGTTCAGGAGGTTTCTCTTCGGCCATATCCTGTCTTTTCAGGCCTCTTCATTCTTTTTTCGTTCAGCTTCCGTTGCGATTCCAACCGTGTGGTATAATCCTCCCCAGACAACGCCATACATTATCGCCATCATCAAAACAACGGCAATGAAGTCGGCTATGGGGTTGCCAAAACCAATAATGTCATCGACAAAGACCTCTATCGGTTCTGCATTTCCATATCCTGTGACCACAAATCCTCCTCCGAATTCATTGGCTAACCTGGAGTCCTGGGCTACAGCATAAAATTCAATGTATGTGGACTTCTCTGTTTCAGGTATGTAGGCCCTGAAAACAGAATCCCTTCTTGGTATTGTAAAATCAGCGCTGTAATCGGTGTAATCCTTGGTATCACAGTCCTGGATACAGGACATGGGCAATTCTATCCATTCACCATCGGGCATTTCAGCAGTTCGATAGTTCAGGATCAGTGAATCCTGCAACATGTATTGCGCATTCTCTACCTTGACCCTTACAGGCAGTCTATCGTTTGAGTAGTAGTCGCCGAAATCAACCTCTGTATCGGATTGGAATCCAACGGTCTTGCCTTTGGATGACAGGATGCTCAATTCTGGCATCATTGTATCCTCGGGTGAATGAATGCCTGGGCCATTGAGGTCACCGTAATCAGGGAACATCTGGCCAATCCTTGCCTCTGGGCTTTCGTCCAGCAAGTGCATATTGGTGAGAAGATGCATTCTGACCGTTGGTCGAATTAGTAGAGGATCGGCGTGGAAGCCGCCTTGAAGGCCCCCCTGGCTCCCGCAACTGTTCAGTTCTACGGTGTAGGAGAACGAACCCTGCATTCCGTACTGGTAGTCATTGATATCGCCAGATACCTTGTATCCACCCTGGTCTTTCCAGTTGCCATAACCTGTCAGGTTCATCAGGGTCTTGACCTGATTCTCCATGTAGAGTTCGTGTGGTGGATCCTGGTCCTTGTAGCCCCATGGCCAGATATAGAGTTCGGAACAGGAATGATATGAAACGGAATTCATGATATTGTGTTTCATATCATGGTCCTCCGTCCGATAATTTCGTATATAGTCTCCGTTTGGATTCGTAACGAACATATCTGGCCAATTTTCTCTATCTATGCCATTCTGGTAGTCCTCAAGATAATCGTCTTGTGGATAATCCTCGTAAATGTCTAATCTCCAGGTCAGGTACTCGATAACCTGTGTTTCTGGTTCCGAGAATCCACCTTCACGGTCCTCGTCCACCTTTCCATCCTCATCGTCATCCTTGTGCTGAGCGTCTGGTGGGTCTTCATCTACTCCTGTAACATCTCCTGTATTCTGATCGCCTATAATGCATGGATTTGCAAAGAACCCCGATTTACAATCACCATCATCGTCATTGAAATCACGTGGGCCGTGATAAACACCCGAGCACCAGTTGTCATCATCAACCGTAAATTCAGGTTCCAGATCGTCACCTATTAATGCCGTAAATTGTGTATTGTGTGACCACTCAAAGGGATAGTTCCGGTTAAGGTCTACTCCATCACACTCTCCACCATATCTGTCATCCTGGTCATTATCTCGCATGTTCTTTCTCCAGAAACGGCTAGGGTCTTCTCGGTCATACATGTACCCATCAGGATTCAGGATCGGGATGATCCAGATTTCCCGGTTATTGATCAGATGTGTTATCCGGGCTTCACTGGGATCTTCATCAATACCCTCATCTATAATTCCGTCACCATCGTTGTCTATACCATCAAATAATGCACGACCATATTCATCCACTCGACCTCCTTGTTCTCCATCGCCATCATTGTCGACTCCGTCAATCGGGTCTTCATTGATCAATCCATCCCCATCATTGTCAGTAGGTTCCATTCCGTAAAAATGGGTCAGGAAATAAACGAAATACAATGGAGTAACCACGGTCATCCATTCCCTTGCGTGGTGGTTTCCAACTATGAAAAATGTCTCTTCATCGGGATCATCATAAAAATCAGGCTCATTAGCTACATTATCAGATATCTTGATCCCTACAATCTCATTTCCCTGCCACGTTTGTCCGGCAGGAATCATGTCAGTCAAATAGTAAAATTCAACAATATGCGGATAATCGTTGGCAAATCTCTGCAATTCCGAAACGACTTCATAGTATTCATGGTAGTCATCAAACAGAACATCAAAAGGGAAGGTATCGGTTCGATTTAGAGTATCATTACCGTCTACTGCAAATCCATTAGAGGTGTCTTCAGTCCTCTGAAAATCTTCGAATTCAATGGATCCCGTGCTCATTGTGGTCAGGGTCAGCATAAGTGCCAAAGCGACTGTTGAGAGTCGATTCATATTTTTAGCATGAGAGCCACATTATTATAAGATTTCATCAATACATATCTTCATTAATCTTGGGCATTGATAACGACTGATGCTCAAGTGCAAGGATTGTCCACATTGGTATGGTGGCGAGGATTTTGGTTATGGAAGTTGCAGGCTCAAGCTTCAGAGAGAAGAGAAGAAATTCCTGACCTTTGGGCAACAGGATTGTGACGAGGGTCTTTCAGATGATTAAGGTCAGGGATATGAAGAAATCTGAACTTGCCTTTGCCAAGTCCCTTACTGATGCCGAAGAGTGGGGCAATTCGGATGAGGACTGGAATCGTCTTTTCAGAATAAGCATTCCATTGGTGGCTGTGAATGGAGACGATTTGGTAGGCGTTACTACTGCATTTGATTATGGTGTTCTGGGAATGATAGGGAACGTTGTTGTCTCCAAAGAGAGTAGAGGGAAGGGTGTTGGTCAGGAGTTGGTCAAGGAGGCTATGACAAGGCTTGAATCCTGTAAATCCGTCAGAGTCCATTCTAGGATGCATGTTACTTCATTCTACAAGGATCTGGGTTTTCTTGCAGAGGGGATGTCGACTCAGTTTCGGCTTGATGCAAATATGAAATCCTTTCAGCCTTTTGATGTTGATTCAGAGACCAATATTGTCCCTGCGGAAGAATACTGGGATGAGATATTAGTGATGGATTTACGTCAGTTTGTCGGAGATCGTTCTCAATTCCTGAAAGAGATCAATGATTATCTTCCTCAATGTTCCTTTGTTGCATTGGGAGAGGATGGTTCGGTCAAGGGTTTTATCATGGCCAAGGGTGAGGATTCCTGGTATGAAATTGGTCCCTGGATAGTGGAGTCTGGCTGCAAGAATTGGCAAGGTCTGTTGCAGGCCACAGTTCAGGCTATTCCAGATAATTCAACTGTAGAAATCTTTGTGCCAGCACCAAATTTCAGGGTCACCAGCTTGCTGGATTCAGTTGGTTACAGTGCCCACAGTTACTGCATGTCAATGTTCTACGGTGAGGATTGGCCAGATGAGGTCAATATCTGCGCCAGAGGCGGTGGAGACAAAGGTTGAAGCTATTCAATACCGCATCTGGGCAAAAGGAGGATTTTGCCCCTGATTCCAAGAAATTGGGGTTGTATATCTGTGGCCCCACGGTTTATTCGGACACTCATCTGGGCCATGCTAAATCCTATGTCTCATTCGATATCCTGAAAAGATGGTTAGGATACAAGGGATATGAGGTAAATCACATACAGAATTTTACGGATGTATCTGACGAAACTGCACTCGGAGCCGCAAAGTCCAGTGTGGATGAACTGGAATTCTCTCTTCAATACGAGAAAGAATTTCTGGGTAAAATGAAGCTACTTGCGAACACTTCTGCCACAAAATACACAAGGGCCTCGGATTTTGTTGAGCAAATAGCTGCTGAATCCAGGAAATTGCTGGAGAAAGGGGATGCCTACCAGACAGATCAGGGGATTTTCTTGCGTATCAAGCAGGAAGAGCATGGCAAATTATTGGGTGTCGTTCTTGAAGAATCACTGGCTCAAGGCACATTGGAAGTTGATCCCGGACCCAAGGAAAGTCCCCACGACACTTTGCTCTGGGGCCCACCTATCGAAGGAGGTAAAATCTGGGAATTCGAGGGTCTACCTCCAGGCCGGCCAGGCTGGCATCTTGAATGTACACTGATGTCCTCATCAGAACTGGATTTGCCTATTGATATTCACTGGGGAGGTGTAGACCTGATCTATCCGCACCATGAATCCGAGATCATCCTTGCTGAGAAGATAGGATTGGGAAATTATTGTGATTTCTGGATGCATAATGGACTGATGGAGGATTCTGAAGGCAAATTATCAAAATCAAGGGGGGAAAGAATCACTCTGGAGGAAGTCTTCAATGATTGTCCACCACCAGCCCTCAGGTTCTACTTGTTGGGTTTTCATTATCGTGATTTCACCCCCTATTCACCGGAAGGATTACTTGAAGCGTGTCAGGAAGGTGAAAGATTGGGCGTCAATGCTGTGGATTGCATGGTTGAGGAACCGTCAGATCCAAGAGAGGATGAGGAAACTGCACCCCTGGTCACCAAATTCGAGGATGCCTTGAGTGACGATCTGGATACACCAAGGACTCTTGATGTTCTGAGGGAACTGGATGTGATCGCTGGAAACAGGTTGAAGAATAAAGGAGATATTGGCCCAATTTCAGGAATGTAC
>Ga0209554_1000636_pt1 | contig 29236 bp, 30 predicted proteins | sample MarorgKNORR_S2LV_5_FD_188221 | JGI IMG/M metagenome (GOLD analysis project Ga0209554, IMG submission 188221) | Marine microbial communities from the Southern Atlantic Ocean, analyzing organic carbon cycling - Bottom_A/KNORR_S2/LV (SPAdes) (version 2) | ecosystem: Environmental > Aquatic > Marine... | reverse complement strand
GTTATATACATGTATATTAAATTTAAAGGATAGGCGAATATATGACTAACACAGTAAAAATTACATTTAAAGAATTTAGTAAGAAGTTTGATGGCGATCATCACTTAAGAATAGGATGTCACCTTGCATTTAAGCAATGGGCAAAGGCTAATCATATAGAGTATAATCAGCACAATAATGTTACTGTTAAAGAACCATATTATGAATTTGAAGACCCGATGGATCTTGTTAAATTAAAGTTAGAACTCAATCATGACTTTATTAAAAAGTATTGGAAAAATTATGTTTCGAATACTGATGGTTTAGAAATTTTAAAAGAATTTCAGAAAGAAGGAGTTTCGAAATAATGGCTAAGAGTAGTATCGCCGGGCGCGGCTTCGAGCGCGTCATAGATCAGCATTTGGAACTATTGAAGAAAGAACTATTAGAAGAATTTAAAACTTCAATGTGTGATGAGTCAAGTACTGTTGATCCCGATGACGAACATGATTGGTATTGTTTGGCGGTTGGATGGTTTTTGGGTAAGGGAGCATCAGTCGATGATGCTCATGAGTTAGCTCAGGAAACCAAAGATGCCCATGATGGGCATCTTTTTAATTACTGGTAAGATATATAATGGCTACTAAAAAAGAAATGAAAACGTCCGTTAAAAACTTCTTTTGGTCTAATTTAATTACTGAAGAGGCTAAAAAAAACTTCTTGGAGTTGTATCCCAACCAAGAAGAATTTTTCAAAACTATATGGAATACGTTTTGTGGACAAGCCGCAAAACAAATGTTAACTAGTTATTAAAGGAGAATAACATGGCTGAAAAAACTAATGCAGAATATATCGAAGAATTTCTTGCTAATGGTGGGAAGATAAAATATATTGAACCTGGTGTTCGTGGATTAAGCGACGAACAACAGAGCGCTTGGAGTAGAGGCAAAAAGAAGAAGCCTACGTTGCTAACTGATTCTGAAGTTGCTGACCAAGAAGCAAAGACAGCAGAAATCCTAGTGGATTTGAAAAGGAAATGAGTGATAAAAAATGACCGGTAAAGTTAATGCAAAACGTTTTTAGCAACTAAGTAACTGTATGCAATATTCAATAGAAGTGCTCCACCACTTTACTTGTGATAAATGCAAGATGTGGTGGAGCATTGCTGCGATCGCAGAGATGTTAGTAAATAAAAAAGGATGGTGGTGCCCTTGGTGCGGTCATCAGCATATACCACCGTATGAAAATATTACAATTGGTCAACAGCATCAACACCATCTTGAAAATATTTCTATTGACGACCCGTCAATACCAAAAGAAATACGAGATAAACTTATAAAAAAATAAACAATGGTGTACTTAATAACTATCTCGCCGAGAAGACAGGTCTGTCACGCATCTGCGATGAATAACACTTTATTAAAATATGCAGTTGGTAAATAGAAATATGAAGATGGTTTCTGGTTTATAATTGTGCATGAAGAAGTAGATTTAGCAATACTTAAATTAGTACACGGTGGTGTTATTCATACTGTACTTAAACTAGAATCTGAGGATATTGCTTTCAATATTTTGATGATAACTGATATGTTAGATTACTAAAGTCCTCGATCGACTTTAGTTACATATGGTTCGACTAAATGCTCATAACCTGGCATTGCTTTTGGAACACGTATATCGAGATTATCTGTGCATCGCCATTTTGGACAAGTTAATGGACCAGCTGGTAATACAAAGTTATTATCTAGTTCATAGACGTTCCCTAGTTTACCCCCAACGTGACAACTGCCAACATAAACATCGCCCGACGGTGTAATTTTCATATGCACCCTACCTGCCCAGCAAGTCCAACCCTCGAAGTTGTTTTTCTTTTCAAAGTTTAATTGGTTATAGTGATAAGAGTCTTGTGTAATTTCACTATCCTCTTCGAAGTACATATTTAAAAATTTCTTTGGATCGCCTTTATACCATTCTTTAATTTGTTCTTTTTCGTTATCATTGTACCATGCTTCCTCGGCCTTTACAATCTTAACAGTTTGTGGGCTCTTATTATCAATTGGAGTATAGTTAGGTGCTTGGTGATCAGTGATACCATCCTCTCTATAGGTGGTTCCTAAGGTAGAACCACGTCCGGTAACTTTCATACCAGTAGTGTCTGCTTCGTCATGGTTATAACTTGTGTCTAATTTTTCTGCTGGCATGTGTTCATTTGCTTTACCTACTAGCGGTCTTATATATCTAAACTCAATTTTTTTAACGTCAGCCTCTTTAAGTTTTTTATACATGCGTTGTATGCGTTCGAACTGTCCTGGATAAACCATAAAACGTGCAAGTAAAGTTTTGTTACGATAGCCACTTGGCAATGCTTCTTGAGAATTAAAGTGTTTGTCTTTTGCTTTCATATCGGCGTTCCATTGCTTGCGCCAATTTTCTAATCCAATAATTTTTTCAACATACTCATCTTCTCTATGTGCAATATGTTCAAAGTGCATACTCATAGTAATATTATGCAAATAAGGATATAGTTGTTCAGTGAAATATTTTAACGGACGAGATCCGTTTGTAGTAATAGAGACATCTCTTGCACCTAACGGTTTCTCATAAATGTATTGTGCAACTTCATGAAACCATGGTATGATAGTAGGCTCGCCACCTGTTATTGACCAGTGAACGTTATTACCATACGTACTGTAAATAGTATCTATTAATTGCACACACCTTTCAAATGGCGGATGTTTGCTAACATTATCATGCAAATAATCAACACAGTAAGTACAATCAAAGTTGCATCGCTTTCCTATATACCAATCAACACTAAAAGCGGCATGGCCATTATTTTTATACCACATTGCAACGAATTGTTTTGCCATATTTTAATTACTTTGTCTAATATTAATTACATCAGCATGGAATGTCTGCGTCTCTTGTTCTTCGTCTTTTAGAAATTCAGCGGCTTCTTCAATGTAACCAAGTTCGATTAAACGTAGATAAATGTCTCTTTCAATTTTAATAGTTAAAGCGGCAATTTCTTCGAGCAATGCACGTGACTTTACTGCTTTACAAGAGCCATCTTCTAGAAATTTTGCATAATAATCAGAGAAGTCTAGCATCCGCTTCTTCATTGTGTTTGTCAATTCGATACTCATTAAAAGTCTCCAGCAGGCTGTTTGTTATGTATGTATTTATTATAATTTTTTAGTTTGACTCTGCGACATAATAGGCGAGTATTCGTTGCCACATGTTCTACTGCAACGCATTAGTTTGCCCCCGTTTAGGTCGGCATCCCAACTTTCTTCTAATTTAGAAGAAAACCATTCATGATTAAGGATATTATCCCAATCATTGTCCTTTAAATTATTAAATTTTGTCCCATATTTGTTAAAAACTTTGTTTACTGTATCTTTAACAATTGAAGAATTTGACGGATAAACATCATTGCTAATATAACAACATGGAAATACTTGCCCATATGCATTAACATATATACGTTGGAAATGATTTTTATATAAGCAATTAATTTTCGCGGCATCAAAGTAGTTCTCAGCCGACCCGTATTTTTTCTTTAATAATTCGAATTTATCTATTTCAGTGTTATAATATTTTTCATCATCTGCAGGTTCGATATAATATGCAAACTCTTGTGGAGTGCCAAGCGGTGTTCGATTATACACTGGCCACTTATCTGGGCCTGCAGGACTATAATTAAACCGTGCAGTTTTTCTAATCCTAAATTGTTTGAAGCCCATTTTGTTTGCTAACTTTTCAGCGTCTTCAACTTGATGTTGATTATGTTTGAATACAATAAAATCCCAACGTGCTCTGCCTCCGGCACTTATAAATGCCTCAGCATTTTCCATTATAGTATCCCAATGTGTTTGCCTACGATAGATATGATTTGTATCCTCTAGGCCGTCAATACTAAAGATGCCTATATCATAATTTCTATAATGATCATCGTCAATTTTTTGTTGTAATAATTTTCCTAGTTCGTACCACCAGTCTTTATTTCTTGTAGAAGCATTAGAGAAAAACTCTATAGTAGTATTGAAGTTTGTTTTAAGATATTGTATAGCATCTAAACTTTGCGGTGCTACTGCTGGATCACCGTGTGTTCCGCAAAATAATACATTGCGTAAATTTTTAAAGCGTTTATCAAATACTTTTGGGATTAATGTTCTGTCCCAGTCCTCTAGTTTTAAATCTGGCTTAGTTGCACCACCGAGGAGATTTCTTGCACACATGGGACAAGCCGCATTACAGCGACTAGAAATTTCAACGTGGAATTCTTTTACAGTATCAAAATTATGATACATTACTCTGAACCGGATCGACACTTAATTCGTGTACATGTAAATGTTTTGGCTGATCAACGAGCCACTTAATATAATCAGCAACTTTATACAATTCGATTTTTTTTCTGTTTGGATGTTGTTCCATTGCATTTGGAGTAGGCATAGTACCAAATGATACATATGAACATTTTACTACAGCATCTTCATTCCACACGCCTACTAATGAATATTCATGGCTTTGATTTTTTAGTGCTTCTTTATCGTGGCCATAATTGCTTACCCGTCCTTTAGTAACACGTTCAACGGTGCTACCAATATTTATTATGTGTATTGGATGTTTCTCTTCCCAACACGTTTGAAAGACAGCCTGTAATAAAAGTGTTTGATTAAATCTCCATAACGCACTACAATTAATAAAGACGTCGTGGTCTAATGCTATGTCTGCAACATCTTTTTGTACAGCCATATCAGTTAAGTCATGTCCAGATTCGTTGCGGCCAATAAATGTGGCCAATGGATAATGTTCGAATAGCGCCTGTGCTACTCCATATGTTCGTTTTCCTGTTATTAATATTTTCATTACGGCCTCGTATGTTTAATTAATTCGTATAACTCTGGAACAACGTCTTGCAATGACTCTCCTCGTATATCATCGAGCCTTGTATTTAATTCCCAAAACTTTGGCATTAATTCGCTCCAGTCATCCTTGTTTAAAAACTTTGCATAGTTGTCTAACATTGCAGAAGTTGTGTTATAAAGTTTTTCTTTTTGATTAGGACCTTTTGTTGTTTGTGCATAAATTAACTCTTTAATAAGAGGTTTGCTTTTCATATAATGACGTGTAATATATTTTTTTGCTTCGTCAGGAAGTATTTTCATGTTAAGCCACTTTGGATGATGTAACGGATGTGGCGTAACTGGAGGCTTCCAGGCCTGGCTATTAAAGCGTTTAAAATTTTGTTTGAGAACCCATATAACCATATCTGGTAAGTGCATACTGTTTATAATTTGTATAGTAGGTGCAAGCCATAACTTAAAGTTACCTTCTGCGTTATCCAACGTTTGAATATTACGTTCAAGCATCTCCCATTTAACTGGATGTCGAATATATTCAACAACTTTACCAATACCATCAACAGATGCACCAATTTCAATTTGTTTAAAATGTTTCCATATGTTCCAAGCACGATCTGGAATGTTTGTAATGTTTGTATTGTATTCTAGCACAATGTGATCGGCATGCCCTGCATCAATACATTTTTGTAAGAATGCATAATGTTGATTTATCATTAATGGTTCGCCACCAACTAGATATAAATGTTTAATGTTTGGCATGTTATTTTCAAGTTGCCCCCACATGGAACTATCTTCGTACCAACCATAAATGTCGACAACAGGTTTATATTTTCCTTTGTTATCTTTTTGTAGTTCAACAATACCTTGTGTATCTTGGTACTTGTTACCAAACATTTTAACTTGGTCCTCATACCATTGACTGCTATCGGTTGGACCACACATACGACATTTTAAATTACATAAATTACCAAATCGTAAATCATAAAATACAACAGGCACTTCACCAACATTAATGCTACCGTCAGCATTAGTTGCCGAGATTGCTTTTTCTAAGTTCCATGTTCCATCTGCAGACCAGCGTTCGTTTTCGTATTGCATACGACTACGTATCCCAGCCGCCTCCTCATTTTTACATCGTGTGCAAGCGTCTGGCCATTTACCTTCGAGCATATCAAGGCGTGCTTGTTTTAACATAGGAGCATTACGTGCATCGTTTAGTACAGCATCTTTTGTGTTATAAACATCGCCAACGTTATGGAAATCCCATTGATCAAAATATGTTAATGTTAATCGAGACTCTTCTATAATATTATCTTTTGCTTTATATTTCTCTCGTATGTTGGATACCCATTTCTCAGTATCTGCAAATGTTCTCGTTATTATTTCTGTTTCAAACTCATAATCATGTTCTTTAAATATTTTTTGTTGTTCTGCTGTTTTCTTATAATACTCCTCAGCGTGAGCAAGTGTTGTAAATAACATTTCCGAAATCATATGCTCAGGCCAAGTATCATCATAATACGTTGCTCGGAATAATGCTGTTTTACTAACCCAAGCATTTTTAATCATTTCTTGGCCGTTATGGAATGCATCTGTGGCCATTGTTGTTGTTTGTTTTCCTGCCAATCTATTTTTAATATATAAGTTAGGATTTGGAGTATACTTAACTATACCTCGGTAAAAATAATAAAATGATTTACTTTCTATAGGTTTACGGATTAGTCCCTGGTCCTCTCCTACGTTTGCTTGACAACAAATACGTAAATCACCATTGTTACGAGTGCTTTGTGTTATCCACGGCATTGGACAAAACGTTTCAGTCATATGATGTATCTCCTGGGAACAATGGTAGTTTAGTGCCTGGTGCTCTCTTTGGTATTTTACTATCTGCACTAGATACGCAACTATTACTAATACATTTTACTGGTTTGTCAAATAGTTTAAAACCAGTTTCAATTTGTCCTAATGGTACATCAGCGCAAGAATAACTACGTTTAATAGTGCCGTCGGGCTCTCTTATAATAATACTACGCATACCACTTGAACATTCCCAGCCATTAAACTTGTTAAAGTTAAAAGCATTAAATCTTTCTGCTTGATCCATATACCATTCTTTGTGTTTGTTATCTTTAAACTCAATTTGAAAATGTTGTGGTACATTGTCTGCTTCGAAGTTTTTATATATCGGATCCGGCGCCTTCATAAACGTTGGTACAGGTCTAGTAACATGTTTGTTTTTTGATTCTGTAAACGCACGTTGTGGCATACCATTGTGTAGTTTTGCAAGCATGTCTTCAGTATATCCATCTACTACTTTACTTGCTGTAGGATCCGATTGAGGTTTAAGAGTAACGTTAATGCCCCGTTCATGGAAGTATAAAGCGTTCTCATAATATACATCAAAGTTGCCTGGAACCATAACCATGTTAATTGTAATTTGTATATCGTGTTGTTGACAAAAATCTAACTTGTCACCAAAGTCTGCTAACTTCTCTGGTGTGCTTAAATGCTCAACATGTAAACTTGCCGTTATGCTTGCACGATGAAACCTCGACGCATGTCCAACATATGTTTCAAACCATTTCATATTGCGTGAACAATTTGACGTCATGTGTACGCTTGTATAATTTGTATCAGGAACACCATTAGCAAGGTGCTCTAGTATGTCGAGGTACCCTGGATGGAATGTAGGTTCGCCTCCTGATAAACTAAAATGAAAACTATTAAACCCGTTGCCTCTTGCTTGTCGTTTAATCTCGTCAATTGTTTTTAAACACAGTTCCGTAGGCCTGTGGTCCTTTCTATCTGACCTTGCATAAGGCCAGCAGTAAGAACATTTGTAATTACAAAAGCGGCCTAATAGCCAAGAGACTGTAAACATATCTCGATATAACATGCTACGTTGGCCAACCCTTACTAAATCTTCGTATGGAATTTTTGTAAAGTCATATTCGCTCCATTTTAAATCAGTCATTTACCGTTTCCAACCCATCTCTTCCATAGCCAAGTTAAATTCGACTTTCATATCTTTATATTCAAATTTACTAAAAGAATACCAGCGTTGTGAATAAAAACTGCCATAACCGTCTGATTCGTCACCAACTTCACCGTTTTCAATTATTATATAGTTTTTATCTTCTTTTTTAAGCCATTGTATGCAACTCAACGCACCTGGCTTTGCCCACGATGCACCCATAAATTGTCCTGCTTTATCTACCCCAAAATGAAATGTATCATAGATACTTTGTTTCTCAAACTCCGAAACTCGTAAATGTAATGCAACGTGTTGATGTCGTGCGCTCTGATCTGGCGAGATACCCTTCGCATTATCATAAAAGAATACCCATATCCATCTAGGAGGTGAAAATTCAAATTCGGGAATAATATCATGAAACCAATAACTATCTTCGGTTTTTGTAGTATAAGCCATCTTAATCCTCTATAATAAAAGTAATATCTTTACCCGGCCCTATTTTGCTTGGTAAGTCGCCGTACTTTTCTATATACCAATTAATAGCACCCTTGTACCAATTCTCACTATTGTGATGTCCTAGTTTATTAAATTTCCAAATATTGTCGCTAGTTGCGTCCATTGATGCTATAACCCTAGCGGCTTCCTTTTGTAATTGGCGAGTTGTAAAATTCTCTATCATTTATAGTACTTATCTCATAAAATAAATAATGGTAAATATTTATATGTATTCAAAAGACTTAATACAAATAACACGCCCCCGTGCTATGTATGATAAAGAAATACATGCATTACATAATACGCGACGAATATCGGGCGATGACAATGTAGAAAAATTAACAAAGGATTTTAAGGAACAAATAGACAAATGGATCCACTCTCATAAGCGGATTAAATTCACTGGATTGGATCAATTCCCTGATAGAAATGTAGTATTAGGGGTAACCCATCAATTAGACGACCTACACATGCAATATAAGGATCATATAGCTGTCTTTAAAGGAGACTATAGGTACCACTGGCGGTTAGACGCAAACGTGCATTGTAGAACCTTACAGACGCTTGTATACCCCGATATAGTGGTGCTCTCAGTACCTTTTCCGGGTATTGCTGATATACACCCAGAAACTATGGAAATCCTTGAGAAGTGCAGGGTTTTTCGTATCCCAGTGCATATAGATGCGGCATGGTTTGGTTGTTCTCGAAACATTGAACTTAACTGTGATCATCCTGCTATACAGACAGTAACCTTCTCTTTAAGCAAAGCATTAGGTATGGGATGTCATCGTATCGGTCTTCGTTACGCCAGAAAACCACAGGCCGGCCCTGTAAAAATAATGAACGACTTTGGTTATACTAATATTGCCGACATGTATCTCGGTATTCAAATGATGAAAAAATTTGGAACAGATTTTTGGTGGAACAAATACGAAAAACATTATAATAAAGTTTGCGAGGATTTTAATTTAAAACCTGCTAATGCTATTCATGTTGCTTGGGACAAGGATAAGTTAGTTGGCATACGGCAACTATTACGATATTTAGAAGAAGGTAGTCCAGGTTTTATATAAAATAATATATTATACTTTGTGTCATAACGTATGTTCCTTAATCATTTTATGTGCTGATTGTTTACCGCATGTGTGCGAACACATTAAAAACCGGCCTTCATTTATTGTATTAGATTGCCATGTTTTAACGATGTAATTAAACCAGTCACCATTTAATATATTTTCTAATGTATTAAATTTTAAATTAGTATATTCCTTACTATAACTATTTAATGATTCTAGAACTTGATCGGCGAAATAATCATATCTATTTGCCCATCCTCGTAAATAACCTAACGAGTTACATGGAAAAACATAACCGTTTGCATCAATATAAAGACGTTTATCTTTTAATGCATAACAAGATAACGACGGTTGATATCCATGCGTAACAAAATCCTTCCAGTTCTTTTTACCTACTCCGTTTTTTAAATAACCATAACCTTTTTTGTTTTGTTTTTGCATAACATCCAAACTTCCAGATTTGCGATGTGCAAACTGTTCGTATTCATTTATATCTATACTACTAGGAAAAAGATTATATTTAAACTTACCTTCTTTATCTAAAACTGGAAAATTATCTGCTCGCCACCGATCAGATACAACAGTTTTAAATTTATTAAATTTTAATTCTTTAGCAAGAAGTCTTGCTTCTTCTACTTGATGTTGGTTATGAAAAAATATTAAAAATATCCAAGTAGCATTTCCTCCAGCATTGATGTATGTTTTAATATTCTTCATTAGTAAATCCCAACGAACATTTATTCTATATACGTGGTTGGTATCCTCTAATCCGTCAATTCCAAATCGTACTTCAACGCGATCCCATTCGCCTAGCTGTTTCCATATAGTTGTATTACGTAATCCTCCATTTGTATGAATGCAAATTCTAGCATTAGTAATTTTTAAAAAATATTCAACAATTTCTAATATATCTTTACACATTAATGGATCGCCATAATCACCACTAAAATTAACAAATTCAATATTATCTAAATATTTTTTATCAATATTTTTAATATCATCTAATGTTAATTCATCTAAAATTAATCTAGGATTTATCGAATGACCGTGTATATTTCTTGCACACATTGGACATGCGGCATTACATCTATTGCTTAATTCTATATCAAGTAATTGTATATTATTAAAATAAAACTCAGTCATTGTCTATAATCATTTATATTACTTATCTTGTTTTAAATAAATACTGTTATGCAATTTAATTATACAGATGACCATTTAATTCCTAAAAATATTTGCAATATGCATGAACTTCCGCAAGAAATAACTGACTGGATTCTTTCGGATGCACAACCACAACGGTTCCGTTTTAGAGAAGATATTGTACCTAATAAAAATGGTAATAAGCACACAGAAGGGATGGAAGTACTTCAACGAACAATGTATGGTGAATCCGATATTGGTAATCCTTCGCCTAACAGTGGATTACATTATTTAGAATTAAAGTTACCGTGGAGCGTTCCACATGAAGAAATGCACAAAGAAGCAGATTCTTTTAGAGAGCATTATGTCCCACATCGTTCGGCATATGAAGGCCATGGTGGTTGGAAAAGTTTATGTATACATGGTCTTAGTGCAGTACAAACGCAATATCATGATCGATATGGATTTAAGAATGATGATGGAACCCCAATGGAGGATTCAGATGTTCCATATATTTGGACAGACATTTGTAAATGGATGCCCGTTACAGCAAAGTTTTTTCAAGAAGTTTTTAATTACCAAATATATGCCCGTGTAAGAATTATGCAATTAGAACCTGGTGGATATATTTTCCCTCATACAGATTGGGATATGCATACGTTAGGGCCTGTTAATTTATCATTAAACAACCCAGACGGATGTAGAATGTATATGAAAGGCCGAGGTGTAGTACCATTTAAACCAGGACAAGCAAATAAATTAGATATTGGATTTGAACATATTGTTTTTAATGACAGCGACGAATATCGTTATCATATGATTATACACGGATGGCCTGGTAATAGTATGGAACCATGGAATAGTATTTTTTATAATAGTTATAAAAATTTACTTGTAAAAAATATGGCGAGGAATGATGCATTATATCCAAAGCCCAATTAAGATACAATTTGAATTAAGCACCGTTTGTAACGCACTGTGTTTAGGTTGCGTAAGAACAGATGCAAGTTTTACTCAGTCGAAATTTTCTATACCTTCTGGTTCTTACATTGATATAAAACAAATTTTTAAATTGTTAAAAAGCGATGCAATGAAAACTATTAATATTTTAGAATTTTGCGGAACTATTGACGAACCTTTAGTACATCCTAATTTTTTAGAATTGCTTGAAGGAATAGATAAGCGTTATACAATTTATATTCATACTAATGGAGGATTACGTACTCCGGATTATTTTAGTAAATTGGCTTCTATATTAAAGCAATTTAATGAATATGATATGCTTTTTAGTTTTGATGGTCTAGAAGATACAAATCATTTGTATCGACAAAATGTTAGTTGGAATAAGTGTATGGAAAATGCACAGGCATTTATTGATGCCGGCGGTAATGCTATTTGGCAATTTATTGTTTTTCCATGGAACCAACATCAAGTTATAGAAGCAAGAAGTCTAGCCACAGACTTAGGATTTAAAAAATTTGCAGTAAGGCATGACCGTAGTTTTATTAAAGACTGGCCAATAGAAAAAATTAATGAGCAAAAAGAAAAAGCACCTCTAACAGATTATGTTACATCAAAAAACATATATAAACGTGTTGCTGGAAAAGAGAATAACTTTATACAATGTAACAATAAAAGCAAAGGAATGTATTTTGTTAGTTACGATGCAAAACTTTGGCCGTGTTGTTTTTTACCTAATACATTGCTTGGCGTTGATAAAACAATAGTAGACGAATTAAAAAATCGCATCTTTAACAACTATGGAGAGGACTTTAATAGTCTACATAAATATTCTGCAGATGCTATATTAAAACATGAATTTTATACCAATGATCTTGTTGCAAGTTGGGAAAACGAATTAGGAATTGGCAAGACTGATAAAATTCTTAGATGTGTTGAAACCTGTGCTAAAGGAAGTACGCCAATTGGAGATTTTAAATGGACGAACTTAACAGAAAACAAATAGAAAAATTAATAAACACTAGCAAAGTATTTTGTGTATTACCATTTAAACATTTATTGCTACAGCCATCGGGTACTGCTACTACTTGTTGTATGAGTCCTGATATAATTAAAGACAAAGACGAAAACGAAATCGAATGGTCTAAAATTAACTTTCAAGACTTATGGCAAAATGAGTTTTATCAAGAGTTAAGAACAAACATGATTAAAGGTATTAAATCTGATACATGTAGAAAGTGTTATGAACAAGAAGACACTGGATCAAAAAGTTATCGTAATGGCCAGAATCAACGATTTTTAAACAACGTAAATGGCGTTGCTCACTTATTGCCTCGTAGTGAAATTTCTACAATTAATATTGTAACAGGAAACAATTATGGTTATCCTACAGATTGGGATATTAGATTTAGCAGGCTTTGTAATTTAAAATGTCGTATGTGTAGTACGAGGGAAAGCAGTCAAATTTATAAGGAAGGAAAAGAACATCCACAGTTACAAGAATTTACAGGACATTCATCAGCATTTAATGACACTTACGATTATGGAGAAAAAGATCCAACTTATATACTAGATACTTTACCACATGTTGATAGATTAAAAATATTAGGTGGGGAGCCGACCCTAGATACACAAGTACAACGTGTATTAGATGAAGCAATTAAAATTGGAAGGGATGACATATATTTAGATATTACCTCTAATTTAACAAATGTAACCGATCGATGGCTAGAAAGTTTAGGAAGATTCAAAGACGTCCAATTACAATTTAGCATTGACGGAACAGAAAAAACAAATGAGTATATTAGATCGCCGTCGCAATGGGTTCAAGTAGAAGAGAATATAAGACGCTATTTAAATTTTGAGGCCGCGACAGATACAAACTGGATGTTAAGTTTTCATCAAACTGTAAACATATATAATATTTTTGATTTTTGGAAATTACATAAATGGATTGAATCATTAAGAGCAGAAGATACCTTTGCACGACTTGAAACAGAATTTACCTACCATACTTACGTTTTACATACACCAGAAGAATTAGATGCTAGAATTTTACCATTAGAATATCGGCCTAAAATACTTGAAGAGTTTAATAAGTATAAGCCATACATTACACAAGATTTATCAATTCTTGGTGTGCAAAGTGTAATTGATTTATTAGAAAATAATACACGGCCTGAAAACGCCGACGAGTTATTAGCATTGTGTAAACGAAGAACAGATGTGGTTGATAAGGTTCGTGGCCAACACTTGAAAAATTATATTCCTCAAGTTGCAACTGTTTTAAATTCTGGATAAACATCTAAGAAGTTTGTATTGTTATGTTTATCTAGTAGTTCAACATAATTCCACATGTCTTGTATATTAGCCGAAGTGTCTTCGCTATTCATATAATTAATGGCAGTATTGCCGTGCTGTTTAATTTTATCTATTTGTAGTTTCTTTTTACGATCGTCCCATCCTTCCCACATAGGTTCAGACTCTATTTGTGCAAGAAAAGCGTGCCACTTTAATGTTAGATTATCTTTTAATTTTTTAGGTAATATCTTTGGATTAATTGCCGCAGGATATTGCACCATGCTAGTATGGAACCAGGTATGTAAACTAGTAATGTATTTGACAATCTCAACTAAACGTGTTATATTATAGATACAGATTGTAATAGTTGTGTTTAAGTCTAGATTAATTTCTGCTTGTTGAAGTGTCTTAATATTTTCTTCAACAACTTTATAGTCCCCACCAGTTCTGAAATATTCATATATCTCAGGATAGCCATCTATACTAGCACGTAATTCAATTTCTTTAAACGCTGGCCAATAGTCTAGCACGTTCCATTTCTTTAAACTCAAACTTGTTAAGTTACTATTGTAACTAAGTCGTATGCCTTTAGCATAAGGCATCATTTTCTCTAACATAATATAATGGCGTTTCTGCTGTAAAGGCTCTCCTCCAGCAATTAAGACCTCACATAAATTTGGTATAATATCTAAGAAGTCTTGAAACCTTTCTTCTGGCAAGGAAATATGTTTTTTCTCTAATCTGCCCATTCCTTGCTTTTGAAAGAATTCTTTAATTTCAACCTCATGAAATGCCAGGTTTTCCCATTGACTGCTATATACAGGGCTACAGTGCCTACATCTAAGATTACACGTATTATCAAACCTAATCTCTATGGATTTCGGGTTATAGTCCATGCTGTAGTCGTCTCTAACAGTGGTTAATATCTGGTCATAGTCCAACCCGTAGGTCTTTGCATAAACGCTGTTACAGCGCATTCTAGTGCTTTGTACACCACTATTTTCAAAGTCCCAACAACTGCGACACCCGTTGGGTTTCTCATCGTTTGATAATTCCCTGCGTAATTTCCGGGTTTCTTCGCTATTCCATATTTCTTGTAGGGTATTTGTTCTATAGTCACCAATACGATCAGGATAGCGCCAACAAGCAGATACTTTACCTTCTTGTTTTATATTCTGGTGTATAAATGGCATTATACAAAATGTTTTACTGTTTATGCTCATATCTCATTCATATTTATTATGCCAGGCCGGCATCTCGTATCTCATTAAACCATTTTTGTAATGATGGAATGTTTTGTAAAAAAATGTTCATATCGGATCCTCGGATATCATCAAGTTTTTTTAAATATTTGTAACTGTTTATTTTGTTACGTTCTTTTTGTTCAATTGTAAAATTTTTCCATGAACCCATTCCTGGAACTGCATTAAGAGGTTCACTTATTTTTTCTCCGAATTTATATAGATGATTGTATACGTTTGAATGTAAGGTATTGTTATATTTTTTTATTACTGAAAAATAATAATCAAGCCAGTCTTGTTTTACATTATCTGGTAATACATATGGACTTAGCATTGTTATTTTTTCAGACGCGCTTACTAATTGAATATCTATTAAAGATATATCTTGTTCACTCATAAATTGACATAGTTCATCTAATCCAAAAATACTAAAGATTGTTATAGATGCTTGCGGCCAGAAATTTATTTTTGGAATATCTTTCCAAGTATTATTAAGTTCAATATAATTTCGTTTCCATTTATTCCAGTTTAATCCTGTACGTAAATATTCTCCCGCGGCGCCGCCTGCATCAATGCTTGCTTGGAAAGCACAACTTTTAAACTTTGGTACTAAGTCTTTTAGATGTTTGCCTCGATAAGAGATTAAACTTAGATTTGATTGATATCGAATTTCAACATTGCTGGCATTATCATTTTCAATTAATGTATCAAGAACGTCCCAATGTATTGGTAATAATAATGGTTCGCCTCCTGCAAAGTTTATATCTATTAACCTTCCTGAATGCGCCGCCTCCAAAAATTCTTTATCAAGAATTTCGTTTTCGTAATGTTTTTTAGTAACCCAATCGATTTCTTCTATATCGTTTCTATTATAGTATCCGATATGATCAGTAATGTTATTATTAACAACCTCGTCATATATTGCAGAACTCTGGAAAGGAGTACACATACGACATTTAAAATTACATTTAATATTTGTTCGATAATCAAAACTAACAGGATTAAATGTAGTTGTTCCGTCAGGTTCTGTTTTATCAAAAATTTCATCTATCAAAGAATTGTATGTAGAATTCCAATAATCTTTGTAAACTTTTTCTACTCGACGTTGTTCACCAAACCCAACATTACAATGATTACATTCTCTAATGACTTTTCCATCTAACATGTCTTTACGCATTTGTACTTGCGTGTCACAGTTGCGCCATTCCTCTAATGATCTCTGAGTATCATAATTTAGCGGGTCTTCGTCGGGCGGAGGCAAATAGATAATACTACACGGGAAGCGTTGCCCAGTTGAATCATAATATGCGTGAACCCACGGCGCTGTACAGAATGTTTTTGATAATTTATCAGGCCGTTTCATACAAATATTTAGTATAATAAATAATTGTATGAGTAAAATAATTCACGCATTCGTAACTACAAACACTCCTCAGGAACTTCGTAAATTTTACGAAACACAAGAAATTTTTTATCAAAGATTTAATCCTGACAGAGAGTTTAATTATGTCGGTTTAACCGATAGCACATCAGAAACAATTATGGAACAAGATCCTGACGACATTATGCAGATACTAACGGATTATCAACATCCAAAGAGACAGTATTGGAATGACCTTCGTGAGAAATATAATATTAAAGTTGATTATGATTATGTTGTATTACATTGGCCAGGCAGTACAATGCGAGGCCACAATGGAATATTACATGTATACAATGATTATCTAAAAGAATTTGCCGATGATGACTTTTTAGTAATGGGACATATTATAGACGGCGTGGAACATAGCAAAGGAAGCTCTTGGAATTCAGGAAACTATTATTTCATGTATCCAATTACATGTGTTATTAACTTAAACATGTTTAAAAAAATAGGATCACCGTCATTTGGACGAGGCAAAGATCGTTTATATCTTTGGGCAGCACACCGATCACAAGAAAACATACATGACAATTATACACCATTAAACTTGATGCCCGGCACCGGCACTGAAGAAGTAAACACTAACATGTTTGGTTGGAATATCATTCACGAAAGTTTAAAAAATAATATACCAGTATTAAATTTACCAGTTAAATTACGTCAACAAAAAACATTTGTTTATCCTGATGTTAACCCAGAGAAGTTTGCAAAGGTAGTAGATACTTTGTGGAACCTACCAGTTATTGATCAAGAAGGCCAGCAAAAATGGTTTATTCAAGGTCTTGCAAAGAAATGGGGAGTAGTTATTAACGATCCGAAAAAAGCAACACATTTAGGCACAATCTTTTTATTTAATACAGAATTTTATGTATGGGAACCCGAACCTTTTAATTATTATGATTGGTCAGATTTAAAAATATGGCTTGGCCCTGCTTCAGGATTTAAAGACTTTGTATTAGCATATAAAAAGTATGATAAATTTCCAGACAAGATAAAGTTTATACATTTTGATGTAGTACAGCATACATTGGATTTAAAAAAGCATATGATTGAATGGGATGGAGATATAGATACCTTCGACAACCATGTAACATCATATCATGATTATGAGAACATTAAAGATTATATTTGGCCTCATCATCACTTGTGGCGAACATATCTTGATGAAATGATAGCACAATTTGACACATATGAACAATTTTTATCGAGATGGAAAGAATATCAAAAGCAAACACATAAGTTTATTAAGGCTAATATATTAGAAGATTCTCAACAAATAACTAATTGGCTTGGATGTGAATTCCATGGGTTTGATAAACAAGCACGAGCAATACTATGGACAAGCGATATTTACTTAGGAACTAATGAATTAGTTTATGGATTAGATAATTTAAAGAAAAAGTTTAATAAGTTACTTGCTGACATTTATGTTATTAATTCAAATACATTACTTGACTATAAGAAGTTTGATGATGTACCAGAGTTTGACGAATTATATAATATATATGAGAGAGAATTAATTAATGAAAACAAATCATTTTGTGTATACCCATGGATTCATATGCAATATAAACCTAACGGTCAGCCAAAGCCATGTTGTAGATTTGACTTAGATGCAAAGCAGTACAATGAAATAGAGAACTCGAAATTCTGGGGAGATACTGTTTTCTTACAAAAATTATTACCATTAAACGCAGGTAAGATTGACAAAACAAAATACCCCGGGATTAAATTTGAAAAAATGCCTAAATTAGCAGAAGGCGGAAATGTTTCAATTGAGGGTGCATTTAACAGCGACTTTTGGAATGACCTTCGTGAGAAAATGTTAAAAGGAGAATCAATTCCAGGTTGTCATAAATGTTATCAGGAAGAAAGTTATCTTACCAAAAAGATCCGGTCGGATGATTTTGGTATAAGCATGAGAATGGCTGCAAACGTACAATGGAATAAAAAATGGAAGAATACGCATAAAGAAGAATGGAAACAACGCATCCATATGACACCTATTCTGCCAAAGAAAATTTTATATCTTGAACTTGGTTTTGGAAACTATTGTAATTTAGCATGTCGTATGTGTAGTAGTAATTTAAGTACTACATGGTATGATGATGATAAAGCACTAAAAGGAAAGTTCGGCCGGACATTAACGCCAAAGATTGAAGATGCTGATGTTGACGTTTCTGATGAAACATTACAGGGATTATTAGAGATTAAATTTACTGGCGGCGAACCAATGATACATCCTAATTTTGCAAAGTTAATTAAACGCATTGTTAGTTTAGGAGTTGCTAAAAACATCTCATTAGAAATATTTACAAATTGTAGTTACTACCCAAGTGAAAAAATAACTAAAGACCTAGCACAATTTAAAAAAGTTCATTTATCATTAAGTATTGATGGATATGATAAAGTTAATGAATATATACGTTATCCAAGTAATTGGAAAAAAGTTGATGCGGCCGCCCGCAAATGGATTACACTTGAAAAAAGTAATGAAAATATTATTGTACAAATACAGCCAACAATTACAATTTACAATGTATTGTATCTCGAAGATCTAATTAATTGGTGGTATAGTATTAAAACTGTAACCTCAAAAGATTATAGTATTATTTTTAATTATGCAACATGGCCTAGTTATCTAAATAAATTTTTATTACCAAAGGAATATTTAAATAAATTATCAAAAAAATATGCTGAAGTTAGTAAAAAAAATACAGGTATATTAGATGCTAGTTTGCAATTAAATATGAGAAGGATTATAACAAGGTTGAAAGATCCTAGCAATGTTGATTCATCATTGCAAGAGTTTTATGATTATACAAAAGAATTAGATTCTATACGAAATCAAAATTTTGAAGAAGCATTACCTGAATTGTATGAGGTTGTAAAGCCTTTTGTTAATCCAATAACTTAGACATCTCAGGAAATGTTTTACGGAAGTTAGTGCCACGTAGTACATCGAGTTTTGTAATGTATTCTTTAAACTCTGGCAACCGCTGAGACCAGTCTTCTGACTTTGCAAAATTAATCATGCCACGTAAGCGACTGATGCCATAACTTGCACTGCGCCATTGCTCGGCAGTTACTTTTCCTTTATGCCAAGACGGGATACCTTTCTCCCAATTTTCTTCCCACCATGGAATAAAATCTTCATATTTGCGTTCAATTTCATCTTTAAACCATGCAGGTAAAATTTTAACATTAAGGTGAGGCGGATGATAAACAAAATGATAGTTAATGCCGCCGGCACCAAACGGCCACATGTTTATTTTCTTAAAGCCAAAGTTAAGTTTCCATTTTAGGAAATCTGGAATATAAAAAATGTTTAATGCTTGGACAGCACATGCAATTGTAACTTCAGTATTGTTACCGGTTTGTTCATCTAATATACGAAACACTTCTTCATTGCGTCCCCACTCACTTGGATAACGTATATAGTCATTACGATCGCCAATGTCATCTACACTATAATGAAACCGTACTAATTTAAAATGCTTCCATAAGTCAAACAAATCATCTCGCCATTCGACACCATTACTATTGTAACGTATTTCCATTTGATCTGCATAGCCCATTTCAATAACACGCTCAAGCAAATCATAATGTTCGTCAATAATTAATGGCTCGCCGCCTGCAAAGTACAGTTGTTTCATATGAGGAATTTGTTCGTATAATTGATCCCAAAATACAGGATTGTCTTTATGCCAATTGTATGTTGCATCATTTTGCCGGCCTTTGTTATTCCATTCCATTGTTTGTTTTAAATTTTTATTTTCAATTGTTGGATACAATGCTTGATGATCTTTCACCCATAATGAACTATCATGTGGCGAACACATTACACATTTAAGATTACATTTTGTACCAAAACGCATATCAATGTAACGTATCTTTGGAGGTGTGCTACCGTCTTCATTTGTTTCTGCAAGTAGTGTATCTAAATCTACTCGTTTCTCCCAATATGCAGTTTCCCACATGCGTTTACTATTATGTCCTGCATCTTCTTCCTTATAACATTTTAGACACGATGGTGGCTTCTCGCCGTTAAGCATTTGCAGTCTAGTATTTTTCATGTAGTCATTATTCCAACTACTAAGGAAATCACTTGTATTAAGATTAGCAGGTTTACCGTCAGCACCTTTAAGTATACCGACTTCGCCTCCGAATTCTTTGTCGTTGGTGGCTCCTACACTTGATGCATTGGCTGTGCAACATACCCGCATATGACCATTTGGCCGGGTACTTAAATGCATCCAGGGTAAAATACAGAATGTTTCTGAAGGGTGTTTACTCATGTTAATATTTATTCGTTTAAGAATTTTATTATTTCTTGAGGTAAGTGCTTATAGTATTTTTGATCATACATGTTATCAAGTATATCGGTATATTCTTTTATTAGTGAATGATAGGAATTATCCTGTTTTTGATTATATATGTATTCTAAATCTTTGTACCAGTGGGTTTCGTGATAATTTTGATAGGAGGTTAGTGCTTGATCAATTAATGAGGTTGGTGCAAATTTTAAATGAAGAATATGATAACGATGATTTTTATTATTAAGAGTAAAGAATCCAGTAAGATTAAAATCTATATTGAAGCCACCTTCGCCAAGGCCATAATAAAACATTTCGTCATATAGTTCTTGTAATTCTGCATAGTTGAATAAGTTATAAAGCATACCCATAGGTCCAAACTGTATTTCAATTTTATCTTCTAGTTGTCTTTCTTGTATGTATTTTTTTAAATATTGTAATCGCCTTTTTAAAATTTTAAAACTAAAAGGATAACGTATATAATTATATACAGCATCGGTTCCATCTATACTAATTATAAATCGTATCTTCTTAAACTTTGAAATAATGTCAAGTTTCTCTTTAATAAATTTTGTACCGTTAGTAGTTATCTCTAATTTGATATGTTCACAATCCTTAGTTTTAATTGCTGTTTTGAGAAGTTCCTCTAAGTCGTCACTTAAAAATGGTTCGCCGCCTGATGTTTGTAACATTTGTAAATTTGGTAATACGAATTTTAGTTTTTCTAAATCTTCACGGCGTGTAGAAACGGCTACGCCATTATTCCGTTCCACTATTTTATATTTTTCTAATGTATCTGAATGGTTGCTTTGTGAAAGTACTTTATCAAAATGACTACTTATATATGGTCCACACATTCGACACGCTAAGTTACATATATTTCCAAATTTCCAATTTATTCGTATTAATGTAGGAGACTCAAGAATTTTTTTAAATGATAGAGTGTGCATATATTCGGTGTTTACTCCTGTGCGTAGTGTTTTTTTCTTATCTAACGGACATTGTTGAGTACAATTTGCAGGCAGATTATTTTCCATTTTATCTCTAATAGAGTTAAATTTAGGCATATGGAAATTATCAGTGACATTACTATTATCAAATTTTGTCATAGCCCAGTTATCTAATCCATTTGCTGAACAACACAATGGACTACCTTGTAGACCGCCCTCTTCAGAGTTATATATTTCTAAATGAGTGTATGGATATATGCAAAAGGAAGAATGCTTTTTTAAAAAATCAAGGTTTTCATTATAATAATCGATTGACATATAAATATTTATATGACCTTTGAAAAACCTAAATATATTGATTATAAAAATAGAGCAGATAATGCCTCGCATAATATAGCAAAGGCAAAACATGATACGACTCCAGACGACGAAACATGGCCCGAAGTTAGTTTACACGAATACTCGCATTGGAAACAAACATGGCAGGAATCTTTTCAAATACAAGACTTTTTTACCGAAGACGAAGTTGAATGGTTTACAGACCGGATGTTTAGACACCACACTGATAGACGTATTAAGGACAGTGGTACTTTACATTTCTTTGACAACATGGGAGAAATAGTCGATCATTTTTTTGATAAGTTTCAATCAATAATGCCAGAGTTACAAAAAGGCGATATGTCGCATACAGGTAATTTTGTTTTTAGTACTAATCCATATAACGTACATATCGATACTGGAAGTAGGCATTATAGAGATCACGATCCAAATACAGTACCGTATAAGCAAATTATTATACCCTTATGGGTTTCGCCGATGGGAGGAATGAGTGCTACCGCAGTTTATAAACAGAGAGCAATTAGTTATGGTACAAACTTTGTAAGGGGATTCAAAAAAGAGTTCCGCACAGATGTTTGGCGTAGTGTTAAAGATTATAGTATAGTACCTTTGTTTAATGTTGATGGTAGCCCTATAACAGATTTAGAAAAAGCATTTGACAAAGAAGTATATGACAATTGGTTAACAAATGTTCCATATGAAAGTTTGGCAGGGTTAGAAGCAGAAGGTTTTTATAATTGGGACAGACGAAGTATTATTGTATTTGATAGATGTTGTTTACATAGTGGAACTGACTTCACTAAATACGGAACAAAATCTAAAGCAGGTTTAACTATAATGACAAATAGAACTGTTCCTAACTTATCCATCGGCGCCACTCCGGAATGATATTATATACATCTTCGTTTCTATAACTATCCATTATTTTTGTAATTTTTATTAAAGACCGAATATGCTTTTCTCTATCCTTAATAGGCAATGCAACGTGTTTTAATATACCTTTCATCCTTTCCGTAATTTGTACATTGACATCGGTTTCGGGCAAATGATTCATATAGTTTTCAATATGCTTAATTAATGTTTCTTTTTCTTTTTGTTTAATTAATCCAGGTTGAAAATATACTGGTGCATATAAAAGAGTAGGATAAAATTTTAATCTTTTGCGTTCATATGAATTAACCCAGGACCACAACCGAACAACATCGTGAAAGTTATAAAATTGAATAGTTGATGTTACCATAATCCAGGCATTAGTAGGAAGTATTTTTTCAAAGTTTTCTTTTATAGAATTCCAATTGCCTGGATGTCTTATATAATTAAAAATATTATTAGTGCCGTCAATGCTACACTCAAATGTAAACTGTTTAAATTCATCGACAATGTCAACAAATTTTTGTGGTATATTCGTCATATTGGTTGTTAGTCGTACCCGAATATCTTTTGCTTTTCCTAGTTCTACACATTTTTCTAATAATCGAAACACTCCGGGATGTAACGTGGGCTCACCTCCAGCAAATATAAGATGATCAACATTATGTGCTAACTTGTCTATGTCTTTCCAAAACTCAGGATTTTCAAACCAGTTGTCATCTTGCTGTGTACCAAAATATGTTTCTTTAAAATCTTTAGAAAGTGTTGGATAATCTTTAATAAGATCTGTGTATTCTTTAACGTGCTGTGAACTATATTGAGTCGAACACATTCTACATTTTAAGTTACATAAATTACCTAAACGTAAATCTAAATAGATCGGCATATCTGGTGTTAACGATATTTTATTTTTAAGATCGTCGCCATAGCGGTCATAATAATATTCGTTTTCATTTATTCGTTTACTTTTTAAATTTATCGAATCCTCATAATAACATTGCTTACAGTCTTTCACGGCCTGGCCGAGTATCATTTGCTCACGAACGGTGTTCATATAATCACTGTACCAAAAATCTTTAATACTATGTGTTTCTAACGATGCTTCGTTATTATCTATTTTAATCGAATCCGATACAGGCACTTTACAACATAATCTAACCTTTCCATTTACACTAGTTGCAAAGTGTATAAAGGGAAGAATACAGAAAAATTTATTATTATCTTTTTTCATTTTGATGACTGCCGCCGAATGGATTTTTGATATATATTATTGGAAGAGGAAATCTATGAGTAAGATGATGTATAAAGTCATCAAATTTACCCCATATTTGTTGGGTATTATGTTCTAAAAATAAACTTGGATAGAAGAATACGTTACTAAACCAACAAGTAGCGTTACCTGTAATTTTAATTTTTTCAAAATCATTAAAAAGATCAAGTTCTATAAATTTATAATTAAGTTGTCGTTGATAATTCCATAGACGAGCAAATGCATTTGCTCCTCCCCAACGAGATAATTCGAGTCGCCATTCTGCTTCGAGTTGTTCTTTGTTAAAATTATCTGGTAACAAGTCGGATTTAAATCCATAACTATTAATAAATGCAGGATACTCATATCCATCCCAAGTTTCAATAAGTCGTTGTTTAAATTTTAACATATAATTATTAAAATCATAATAGTATATTGTAGTATTTCGAGTGTATGATTTAGAAAGTATCCAATTTGCTTTAAAACCAGTTGGCATACAATGTAATTCATCTAACAATCTATAATCAAGTTTTATTTCATCATATGGTTCACTATTAAAAAACCACGTAAATTTTTTATATGATATTTTTTTAATTGTCGTTAAATCAGGATCATGAATTAATAAATCCTTGCCAGTTTCTGGATGAACAAAATGCTTTATATATCGTTGATTCTCTTTCGGTCGTTGTTTTACATATGTAAAAAATTCTTTATTAATTGGAAAAATATTATTACCCAATGAAACTTTTTTGCAATTAGATTTGTGTGCATCTGGTATATTATCAAATGTTTTATTCATAATATATGTATCGTTGTCCTGTAGATAAGTTATCCAGAATGTTTGTAATTCGGAAGGCCTTTCTAATTTTATATACAAATATGTCATATAATATCATCCGCTGATATAAATTTTTCTATTTCTGATAAATTTTTTACAACATCAGGCTGATGTTTTGGAATTTGTATATCTGACAAACAAGCACAATATCTTATAGTACATGTTACTGGTTCCTCATTAAATTTCCATGTTGTGTTTATGTTTCCGAGTTTACCGATCTTGCATTGTGCCATATAAATATCACCTTGACTGTTTATTACTAATTTACGTATACCAGCATAACATTTCCAACCTCGGTAATCAACTTGTTTGGATTGTAATAGTTGGTCATATGAAGTTCGACCGAGATTGGCGGCATTCAACTCGTTTTTACTAATATTAGTAAAAGTATTCATTATATACATACCATCGGGGCGATCGCCTAGATGATCACCATGCATATTTCTTATAATTTTTTCCTCTTCATTATTGTATTGTGTTACTGTATCGTCTGCGAGTAATATTTTTATAGGTGAAAAAAATCTAACTAAATTATTGTATGGTGGTTCTAATTTTTTTGTTTCATTACCTAATTCTATAATTTTTTTAAAATATGGCTTATCCATTAACAATAACAATGAAAAATTAGTAGTTTCTCTGTTATCCCATAATACCTTTGCATTTTCTATAAACTGATTACTGTCGGCTTGTGCGGCATGAAAACTAGCAAGAATTCTTGATACCTTTGTAAAATTTAACTCTTTCCAAAACCGTTTAGTCCTTGACAAATTAGTAATAATTCCTATTTCAATATTTTCATAGTCTGAGATAACATCTAAAAATTTATGTAAAGATGGCCATTGGGTAGGTTCACCGCCTTTAAGTTGTAAAAATATATTTACATTTGGATATTTTTCTTGTACGGATTCGACCAAAGATATAATTTTTTTATAGTTTTGCCAACTTGAGGTAGCACCATTAAAATATGGGCCGCAATAAGAACAACTATAATTACAATGATTAGATAAATCAATATCTATTTGCATTACCGGTTTTTCAAAAGTTTCCATTCCAATATATTTAAGTTTATTAGTTAACATACAAATATTTATTTAAATTTTCGGGTTGCCATATCAGCACCGCAAAAACATGAATCATAATTGCATTTAATAGGTTTGGTCGGCCAAGTAACATCATTAGATTCTAAATAGTTACCAATAATGTAATCCGGGTTGCAATCGGATCCAACTTTTATATCTCCGGTTGATCGTATAAACAAACTATCTAAACCAATATAACAATCCCAATCTTTCCAATGATTTGTGTTATCGACTATTAATTGATTTACATTGCCAACACGAATTTCCTTACCAGTAGTTGATGACTTCCATTTCATTTTCCTAGAAACAAAATTATTTTTAAAATCCTTTGATATACTATTATAATTCCAATTTGTAATTACTTGTTCTTGTTCTGTTGTATAATCCATACGATCTTCGAAGCCTAACACTTTTTGTAATGGCTTCATTGAAATTGGAGCATTAGTTTTTTCTAATACTTCATTTGCAATGTCTAAACATTTATCCCACGAGTTAATAGACATTGCAACCATGACTGAAATTGCCACATTATTTTCTATTAATATGTTAATATTTTCGCATGTTGTTTTAACATTTATAAATTCTGGATGGCAACTAATTAAAACTTCATCCATGTGTTGGCAATTTTCTTTCCAATACCTTGGTGTTCGACTACCATTTGTATGGATACGAATTACAGTATTAGGATCAATTGATTTAATTTTTTTAATTAGTTGCGGTAATTTTGGATACGCCGTTGGTTCGCCACCAAGTAAATTATATAAGCGGAACTCTTTATATTGATAGTTGTCTCTAATTTGTTTAATAAGGTTATCTACTTTATTAACATCAACCCACGGAATACTTCCATCATGAATAAACGGAGCACAGTAACTACACGAAAAATTACAAGTGTTTCCAATGTCCCAATCTATAAACAAAAAGTCTGGACTTTTATGGAAGATAAATTGATCAGCGAAAGAGATATCATTTGTCATTATTCAAATTGGCTAGTATATGGGTCAAATTCAGTGCCACATTTTTGGGCACATACACCAAACTTGCCTTCCTCAATACTATTTAACGACCAACTGCCTACTATATCTTGTAATAATCCACCGTGTACAACATCTTCTAAACGATTATTAATTACATCAATGCCGTCTTTTCCGCCGGCACGGTCAATAAAATCCCAAACTTGTTCAACTTTATAATCCTTATGCCACCACTTGTACATACGGCCAGCAGTCCAACAGCAAGGCATGAGCAATCCTTCAGCAGTTATAAAAATATTTTTTTCTTCTTTAGTTGCTACTTTACAAGAGATTTTTGCTTTATTGTAGTAATCCATCATACTGCCGTATTGTTTAACTAGTTGTTCTTGTTTTGCTAACGCCTTATTTGTATATTTTTCTTCTGTAGGTTTTGTTAATGTTTGTGTTTCTTCGCCTTTGCGATTTACTGCTTGATGTTCTTCTTTTGCTTTATTTGTTATACTGCTAATAAAACGACCAGATTTCTTTTTAGTAAATTTCTCAAAACCAATTTCATTTGCAAATGCTTCTGCTTGTTCTACTTGATGTTGATTATGTTTAAAGATTAAGAAATCCCAACGTGCTCTGCCGCCGGCATTAATAAATGCTCGCATACTACGTTCGACTATCCCCCAATTTACATTTTGTCTATATAAATGATTTGTATCTTCTAAACCATCAACACTAAAAATAACTGTGCCCATACGTCCATATATTTTAGCAAGACGTTGCCACCATTCTTCTTTTTGTGCTCCGGCATTTGTATTCATACTCAACCACATGTTAGAATTATGTTCTCTAAAATATTCAAAAACTTCTAATGTGTCTTTAGCAATAATTGGATCTCCCAAGTTGCCACACATGTACATTGTTTTTAATTGTTTAATAAATGGAACACTAAAAATCTTTTTGCAATCTTCTAGACTAAGTTCGGCATCAGTCATATGCGGATTGTCATCTCCGCCATTCATATTACGATCACACATCGGGCATGCCGCTTGGCATCGTTGTGTAATTTCTAAATGAACTGTATTAATTTCATCGTATCGATACATTAACGATATCCTATTAACATAAATCTATTATACGTATCTAAGTTTAATACACCGTCATACATGCAATCAGTCATTGGTGCCATTTCTTTAAACTGATCAATGTTGTCGACGCAATTTATATGATCTTCAATTTCATAATAATCATTTGTTTGTAAAATTACTAATGTACCTTTATCAATGCTATCGTACCATTCTCTAAAATTTTCGATATGTTCACAACTGGTATTAATAACAGTATCAGGTTTATCATATAGTTCTCTTACTTGTCCATCTCGTCTATATGTATTATAAGTATGTCCATCTTTGTAGTTAATTTTACAAATGTCTTCTGTTTGTGCTTTAAATTGCCATTCGCTCATTACCATCGGCCGATTAATAGTTTCAGCAATTGGCCATACCTCGTCATCAATATCAAACGATCTTATTTTTGTAATTTTCATACCTGACTCAAAAAGCATTAAAGCCAATGTTCCATACCAACCAGCACATAAGAAAACAGTACCAAGGTCAATAGGTAAGTTTTCTAATTCTTTTATAAGCCATTTTTTACTTAAAATTTGTCCACGAGAGTAAGCATCTTTAATATTTGCATTCGGAAAAGAATTAATTACTCGCCAAAGCGTATCTAATAATACGGAGTCAACAAATAGTCCAATTACGTCAAAAGTGTTTTTTAATCTAATATGTGCGTCAACGTCTTCACCTTTGTTAATAACAAATTTTCTTATTAACGATAATGTTCTATTTTCTGGATCAATTCGAGGTAGTACTCTAAATATAGAATGTATATTTTCTTCTGTAATTGATTTACGCAAATCCTCTAATGGTATTGACAATGGTACTAATTCTTGTTTTTGATATTCTTCTAAGATACGGAATATAGAATATATATTTTCTTCGACTATTGCTTTGCGTAAATCTTCCAAAGGAACATCTAATTCGTAATGTTCAAGTAATCTAAACAATGCATGTAAATTATCTTCGACTATTGCTTTGCGTAAATCTTCGAAAGGAACATCCAATTCGTAATGTTCAAGTAATCTAAACAATGCATGTAAATTATCTTC
>Ga0209554_1000633_pt1 | contig 29307 bp, 31 predicted proteins | sample MarorgKNORR_S2LV_5_FD_188221 | JGI IMG/M metagenome (GOLD analysis project Ga0209554, IMG submission 188221) | Marine microbial communities from the Southern Atlantic Ocean, analyzing organic carbon cycling - Bottom_A/KNORR_S2/LV (SPAdes) (version 2) | ecosystem: Environmental > Aquatic > Marine... | reverse complement strand
CCCATGTTAAATCCCATTACAGCCAGCATCATCAGCATCCCAACTTTATATCCCGCATTATAAATTCCAACGGTTGATAAATCAGTTAAATATTTCAAGATATACCGATCTGCAACCTCCATAACCATGGAAAACAAGCCGGCGGGTAAAAAAGGTATAGCAAACTTCAAAATTGTTTTCCACCGATTAAGTGACAAAGACGAGAAATTAAATCGTTTGCCGATAATTGGTAGACACATTAAAAATAATATTCCAGATGCAATTAGATTGCTGAGAAAAACTCCTTCAATTCCCATGCCCATTTTAAGAATGAGAATCAAATTAAAACCCATTGTGATACCGACATTTAACAAACTGAGAACTATAAATTGGGTTGCACGATTTTCGGAGCGTAAAACAAGCATTGGTATTGACCAAATAGTATCTAATACAATAATAATTCCCATAAGAGTTATTAATTCTGGATTATTTACACCAAGAATAATTGGACTTAAAATGTGTCGAAAAATGTGACATAAAATTAAAAAAGGAGCACCGGAAATAAATAAGGATGCAATTATATTAGTCATAATTGTTTTCCGTTCATCAGTATCTGCTGGAACATAAAATTTGAGTAGTGCTGAACCCATCCCGTAGCGTATAATTACATTCATGAAGGATAAAAATGTATAAAAAAGTGCTACGACACCATATTCTTCTGGACTAAAAATATTGGTGTATAACGGAAGAAGTAGGAAGGTAACCAACCGGACCATGATGTGCCCAAATCCATAAATCAGCGATTGTTTCCCAAGTGTTTTTAAAGACATTTAAATATCAATCCGCAGTGTTTTTCTAAAATATCCATTTGCTCCAAAATTTTCTTTAAATCTAACCAATCCATAATTGGGCTCTCCATTAACAGTAAAAATTCCAAAATCATAAAATCTATACCCATCTTTAATCGCCCAATCAAAAACATGCAAAAACAATAAATTTAATGGCCGATAGTCTTGGAATTGATGATTATGACAAATATAAAAAGCCAACACCGTATTATCATTACAAACGAAATTGAGTATACCGGCAATCATATTATCTTTATGATGTGCCGTATGTAAAATAATTTTCTCCGGAAAAAGTTTCACCAGTTTTTGTAATTCTGCAAGTGAATGTGTTGGTCTAACTTCATGGCGTAATTCTAAATTATTTTCTAAAATTGAGTAAAATTCTTCAAAATCATTTGATTCTTTTACAGCAAGTCCAAGCCTTTCAGCCTTCCGTTCTGCTTGACGATGAGATGATTTTATATTCGCCTTAACTTTATTGAATGGTAAATTTAAATTTACTACACTAGAAAGTTCTATTTTTTTATTAATTGCTCCAATTTTATACATGGAAAACTCAAAATAATCTGATGGCACCGCCGAATAAATTGAAGGTGGCATCGTAATTAAAATTGAATTGAATTCATTTTTACTCGAATAGTCTTTAAGTAATTCTCCAATATTCATAGTGTCTTTAAAAGAAAGCGTTTTATTGTATATTAATGAACCAAAAGTAGTACCTGGATGTGAATGTAAAATTTTATTAGAATTATCTTCTAACTCCGCTGAGGGGAATACTGCAATTATCTTTCCCTTTTTCTCAAAAATGAGGGAATGATCTACAAAGTTACGGTCAATATGATAAGTTAGAAATGAACGATAATGGAAAAGTGTTCCGTTATTTGATGATTGCACAAAGTAATCCCATCTCTGAGAATCAGCAGTGGTGTATTTCTTTATGGTTATATTCAATGGAATTTTTTCGTCATTAATGGGCGAAATTTACAGATATTTTCTCCTTAGTGTTGGGGTAAATTTCACTATAATTTTTTGTAAGGATTTTTATTAAATGAGTCAAATCAAGCATGTTCACGCCAGACAAATACTAGACTCTCGAGGTAACCCCACACTAGAAGTTGATGTAACCCTACACGATAACAGTTTCGGACGAGCTGCTGTGCCCAGTGGTGCATCTACAGGTGAATATGAAGCGGTAGAGCTTCGTGATAGCGGGGCTGCATACATGGGAAAATCAGTTCAAATTGCTGTCAATAATGTGAATAGTGAAATTGCTAAAACTGTCATGGGTATGGATGCTCACGACTTGCGTAAACTTGATAATGCCATGATAAATTTAGATGGAACTCCCAATAAGGGGCGGTTAGGTGCAAATGCAATTTTGGGCGTATCAATGGCAACGGTTCATGCCGCTGCAAAATGTGAAAATAAACCCCTCTTTGAATACATGCATACGGGCGGTGATTTTATTTTACCAGCACCCATGATGAATATTATCAATGGAGGTAGCCACGCTGATAACAATGTGGATATTCAAGAATTCATGATTTTTCCATTGGGGGCATCATCATTTTCAGAAGCATTACAAATGGGCACCGAAACATTCCATCATCTTAAATCTGTATTGAAGAAAAAGGGTTTAAATACTGCGGTAGGTGATGAAGGTGGATTTGCTCCAGATTTACGATCAAATGAAGAGGCCATCGAAATAATCTTAGAAGCTGCAGAAAAAACGGGCTATAAAATTGGAGAAGAACTCTTTTTGGCGTTGGATGTGGCATCTAGCGAAATTTATGAAAAGGAATCTAAATTATATAATTTAGCCTCAGAAAATAGAAAATTATCCTCGGCAGAATTAATAGAATTTTATGCAGACCTATGTGGAAAATATCCCATTGTATCTATCGAAGATGGATTGGATGAAAATGACTGGGATGGGTGGAAAGCATTAAATGCAAAATTGGGCGATTTCATTCAATTGGTTGGTGATGATCTCACCGTTACCAATCCTGAAAGACTTAAACGCGCCATTGATGAAACATCTATGAATTCAATCTTGATTAAATTAAATCAAATTGGCACTGTCACCGAAACCTTGGACACCATCAAAATGGCCCGTGAGGCGGGTTATGGCGCTATAATTTCACATCGTTCAGGAGAAACAGAAGACACAACCATTGCAGATCTTGCCGTTGCCACAGGGGTGGGACAAATCAAAACGGGATCTGCTTCAAGAACCGATCGTATTGCAAAATATAATCAACTCCTTCGTATAGAAGAAACTTTGGGGAGCACTGCTAAATATGCAGATAAAGGATATTTAGGCTGATCCGTCGCCGATTACGAAAACCTCGAATTAATAAACAATGGCTCTTGGTAGCGCTCACCATTTTTGGTTTAGGTATATTTATCTTTAATGATTTAGGTCTATTAAAATGGCATTCTCTTCGCCGAGAACGAATTAGAATTCAATATGAAATTGATAAACTTATTCAACGAGAAGCCCATCTAACCGAAGAAATTAACAAAATAAAATCTGATGATACCTACCTTGAAAAAATCGCCCGTGAAAAATTTCAAATGGTGAAGCCTGGCGAAAAAGTCTTTCGAGTCGTGGATAACCGAAAAGTGAAATAAGTACCAACATTAGCTCTAACATCCTCTCTACTTTCTCTTTTTCCATATAATATAAACACTAAATATTGAGGCATTAATTTATTTTTGTCCTATGTATATTGTTTTACTATTACCTCTATCCTTTCTCCGGCCCGCTTTTGAATTACCCTCAAAAGTAAGTACTCTTTTCTTCATGGGTCTCAAAAAAAATCGTGTAACTTCATTCACCAGATATCAACCCTTTGGACAACCATATTTGCAGACATCCCAACTACAATTCTCAACCAAAATAAAAAACTACACTTGGTCACTGATCTATTTTTTACGGGTGACTCTTTATATTCTGAGTTGTCAACTTCACATTGGCTTGGATGTAAATGGGGATCTACAACCATTGTATCATTAGGACTTTCATATCAGGAATTAGATATAATCAGCATGGAGAAAATCACATCCATTTCTGGTGTTTTTGTTGTAATTCTAAAATTTTCAGGTATATCCACAATATCAATAAAAGGTACCCCTCTCTACCAATCAAACGAGAATATTGTGTTGCCACAATCCATTGCAATTCAATATTCTTGGCGAAATTCGGCTCTTGATTATTTTACTATCAACTTATAAAAGAGGTACGATTCCCCTCTTTGCATAGTCTGTTTTTCACCTATCCATTAATGAATGAAATGTTATTTGTCAAAATTGGATATTTAGGCGGTAGCTCAGAACTCTTCTTCTCAAGTATAGTCGGTTTAGTAAGAAATCTGCAGAACCATTTTTCTATATCATCCTCAATTATAGCAATCCCTTGGCATGCAAAATAAAATATATTAGTTTATTTCTTACCATTATACTATCACAAGATATTGATCCTATAAATATCAATTCTCAAAAATAAAATGAAAATTGGCAACTTTATTGGAGGGGATATGTTTGCAATTTGTGGGATGAAGGAAAATTCTACTTATATCAACAAGAACTTAATGGCGAATTGCTCATTAAATCTTTATCAGAGAATCAAATTAAGTTATATCAAATTTTAAAATATAAATTAAATCAAACCATTTCATTTTCAAACCGACTCGAAAAATTCAAAAAATCCACTTTCCACAAAGATTTTGAATTATTGTTTGCTATTCAGATGGATATTGTATTCTGAACAATAAACCGTTTAAATTTATACCTTCATGAGAAACCCTATTTACCTATTTATTTCAACATTCATCTTCTGTTTCCTGAATATGGGATTCTCAGCAGACGTTCCCATGAAAAATGTAAAAATTAAATTACATGAATTTAACGGTGTCCAATATCTCTCCGGTTTAGAGTTTGCTGACTCGCAAAACATCCGCACCATATTCTATGAAAATAAAGAAAAATTAGAATTTCGATTCCCTGAATTGAAAGTTACCATTTCGCCCCATTCTTCTTATATCAAAGTGGGTGATAAAATTTTTCACATGTATTTACCCGTTATTTATGATGGCAAAGATTTCTTTATTCCAGCTGAACCTTTCATGAATATTTTGAATAACACCAGTCTTCCCAATGCGGCCATTGATTCGTCAGAAAAATATGTAGTTTCCACCGCCCCACTTTTTAATGTAAACAATGTAAAAATGCTAAATAAAGTGAATGGTACCATTATAAAAATCCAAACAGAAAAACAATTTTCAGAAAGTGTTATTTCCGCATCAATCACTCGCGGTGGGTGGTTAAATATGACAATAGCAGGTGCATTAATTGATTCTGTAAGTATTGTAAATTCACCAATTGAATATCCCATTATGCGAATTCGCGCCATTCAATCCCAAGAATCTGCACAAATTTCATTTATGCTAAAAGCTAAAGTGGATGATTATGAGATTAGCACCTCCCAAAATGAAATTTCAATTTCATTACGTGTAGCCACTGCGGAAAATGCAAACCGTATAAAAGAAATGCGTAGTAAATGGTTGTTAGATACTATCGTCATTGACGCAGGGCATGGCGGAAAAGATGCCGGGGCGGTGGGTAAAAGTGGGCTATTGGAAAAAACCGTTACCCTAGATGTGGCCAAAAAATTGGGCCGACTTATTGAGCGGGAAATGGGTGTAAATGTCATATATACTCGCGAGGAAGATGTGTTTATTCCCTTATGGAAAAGAACCAAAATCGCTAATGATTCTGGGGGGAAAATATTTATAAGTATACATGTAAATTCATCCCCCAGTTCACGTTCAGCAAAAGGATTTGAGACCTATCTATTGCGACCCGGAAAAACAAAGGATGCAATCGATGTGGCTTCACGGGAAAATGGGGTAATACAAATGGAAGAAAAAACCCATGATTATAAAGATTTTTCCAATGAAAATATTATTTTGGCAACCATGGCACAAAGCTCGTTTATGAAAGAAAGTGAATTTTTGGCAGCTGAAATCCAAAAACAATTAGACCGTGTACTTTCCACCCCAAATCGCGGTGTGAAGCAGGCTGGTTTCCATGTTCTGGTAGGAGCATCCATGCCCAATGTGCTCATTGAGTTGGGGTTTATTAGTAATCGAGATGAGTCCAAACTTTTAGGCCGTTCATCATATCGAAGAAAAATTGCTAAATCGATTTTCGATGCATTGGTGAACTTCAAGGATAAATACGAAACGCCACTCATTGTCGATTAATAATCAAGCTATTGGTGTTTTTGATAGTGGGCTGGGTGGATTAACTGTTCTCAAAGCATTAGAAATGAAACTCCCTCATGAGTCGTTTATATATTTTGGAGATACTGCCCATGTACCTTACGGTTCAAAAAGTGTTGAAACCGTTCAAAATTATTCTAATCAGATTATCAAATTTTTATTATTTCATAATGTGAAACTCATTGTGATTGCATGCAATACTGCCTCTTCGGTAGCTGTTGAAGTCTTACGAGAAAAATTTGTTGTCCCTATTTTTGGTGTAGTTACGCCAGCGGTTGAACTGGCAATATGCCACCATAATGGGGGTAAAATCGGAATTATTGGAACACAATCAACAATAGCTTCAAATAGTTATATAGAAAAATTCACAACACTTGCTCCTCATATTAAAACGGTACAACAGGCCTGTCCTCTTTTTGTGTCCCTCATTGAGGAAGATTGGGGGAATACGGATACTGCAAAAGAAGTGGCCTCCATTTATTTAAAACAGTTATCAGAATATACTCTTGATGCTCTTGTCTTGGGATGTACCCATTATCCTATCATGGAAAATATTATACAATCTATAATCGGTGATTCTGTAAAACTAGTTTCATCTGGTCCTGCGGTAGCTGAAACGGTTGAGAAATTTTTATTGAAAAATAATCTTCATAATGATGGCAAAATTCAACCAACAAAAACTTTCTTCGTGACGGATTTCCCTCAAAAATTTAATGAATTGGGGAGTCAGTTTTTAGGTCGTACTCTGACCAATGTCCACCATATTAAACTGTAAGATGAACCCAAAAGAATATCTTCTTTCTATTGAAAGTTCAACTATCAAGCTTGGACTCGGTCGTACCATTGATTTAATGGATGCCTGTGGGAATCCACAAAATGATTTATCGGTTATTCAAATCGCTGGCACCAACGGGAAGGGATCAACGGCAGCCATGATGGCAAAAATTCTGGAGTGTGCTGGATACGAAGTAGGATTATCCACATCGCCACATTTGGTAGAAGTGAATGAACGCATCCGGATTAATGGGATACCCATCAATGATAAATCAATCGAAGAATTTATTCAATTATACAAACCCGCTATGGAACGAATTTCAGCATCATTTTTTGAATCAGTTACAGCCATGGGGTTTTGGTATTTCAAAAAATGTAATGTAGATATTGCCATCATGGAAACAGGTTTGGGTGGACGCCTTGATTCCGTTACAATTTGTAATCCGATACTCACTGTTATTACACACATTTCATTAGACCATACTGAAATCCTAGGGGATACGATTGATAAAATTGCCTATGAAAAAGCGGGGATTATAAAGAAGGGAATTACATGTGTAACTGCCTCACAAAATGAAAAGGCAGGTTCTGTTTTACAACATCAAGCAAAAATTATGGCGAGTGAATTAATTCTAACGGATAATAATATTCTACAAAAGGCGGAACCATCACTTTCTGGAAAATACCAATTTGAGAATGCTTGCTTGGCTGCAACTTCATTAAAACATCTTCAAAATTTTAACATTTCTGATTATAATATCCAACAAGGCATCGAACAAACCACATGGTATGGTCGAAATGAAATTATCCAAACGAAGCCAGTTGTAATATTTGATGTGGGACATAATGAATCTGGTATTTTGGCTTTTTTGGAATATTTTAAAACATTGCCATCTTCACAAACATCCATCCTTATACTCTCACTCCAACGACGAAAAAATATTAAGAATATTGTACCTCAACTTTTACATACCTTCAATGTAATCATTTGTTGTGAAACAGAAAATATACGAACCATGAGCTTGAAAGAATTATCAAATCAAATGGGTAATTCTAAGAAAGTCCTCTATATTAAATCCGAAATTAATGCAATAAACAAGGGCATTGCGTTGCTACAATCTGACTCTGATAAAATGGGAATTGTTGGTACTCACCACTTTGGGGAGGCTATTGCTCGCATATTTAATAAATCTTTTAATACATTATAAAATAGTTATAAATTTCTGGCACGGAGATAGCCCTCTCCATTATAAAAATAAACAATCTCACACATCTGTTTCTTTTCAATTATAATTTCAAACTAATATAGGACATATATGGAAACGAGTGAATTGCAGGCATTAACTGTAAAAGAATTGCAACAATTTGCAAAAAATTTAAAGGCTGAAGATATATCAGGGTTGCGGAAGCAAGACCTTATAAAACTCATTTTAGTCAAGCAGGCAGAAAAAAAGGGGACTATTTTTGCGTCAGGGGTATTAGAAGTTCTTCCCGATGGATATGGATTTTTACGCTCTCCAGATTATAGTTACTTGCCTGGACCAGATGATATTTATGTGTCTCATTCTCAAATTAAACGATTTAGACTCCGAACGGGTCATTCCATTTCGGGGCAAGTAAGACCACCAAAAGATAATGAACGTTTTTTTGCATTACTAAGAGTGGATACAGTAAATGGAATTCCGCCAGATAAATCACGGAATGTGGTGAATTTTGTAAATCTTACACCGCTTTACCCTGAAGAAATGATAAAATTAGAAACACATGAAAAAGAATTTTCAACTCGTATTATTGATATGGTTGCTCCTATCGGTAAAGGTCAGCGTGGACTTATTGTCGCCCAGCCCAAAACGGGTAAAACGGTACTATTACAAAAAATGGCCAATGCTATTACTTCGAATAATCCTGACTCCAAGTTAATTATTCTGCTCATTGATGAGCGACCTGAAGAAGTAACTGATATGGCACGTAGTGTGGAAGCTGAGGTGGTGGCATCAACTTTTGATGAACCCGCAGATCGCCATGTTCAAGTTTCTGAAATGGTAATTGAAAAAGCCAAACGGATGGTTGAGGCCGGTGATGATGTCATTATTCTTTTAGATTCAATTACTCGACTTGCACGTGCATATAATGTGGTAAGTCCACACAGTGGTAAAATTCTTTCGGGTGGTGTGGATTCAAATGCCCTTCATAAACCAAAGCGCTTTTTTGGCGCAGCACGAAATGTTGAATTTGGTGGCAGCTTAACCATTATCGCCACGGCCCTCGTAGATACTGGCAGTCGAATGGATGAAGTTATTTTTGAAGAATTTAAGGGTACGGGTAATATGGAGCTTGTACTTGATCGTAATTTAAGCAATCGACGCATTTATCCATCTATTGACCTACAGCGTTCTGGAACTCGTCGTGAAGATAAGCTCATTGGACGTAAAGATTTAAGCCGTATTTGGATTCTCAGAAAACTCATGGCTGAGATGACTACTGTTGAATCTATGGAATTCCTTTTAGACCGAATTGGACGTACAAAAAGTAATCGAGAATTCTTAGATTCTATGAGCAGTTAATTAGTATAAATTACTAGCTCGTTTTATAGAGTTATTTTCAATGTTTGCAGATAGAATAGATAGAATTCAGCCATCGGCCACTCTGGCCATGACATCAAAAGCCGCAGAATTGCGTGCAAAAGGTGTTGATGTTATCAACTTGAGTGTTGGTGAACCTGATTTCCCTACTCCACAAAATATCCAAAATGCGGCCATTAAGGCAATGTCAGATGGATTCACACGATATACACCGGGTGCTGGAATGATGGAATTACGTCAAGCGGCAGCCGACAAAATGAAACGTGATAACAACTTGAATTATAGCCCCAAAGAAATCATCGTTTCTTGCGGGGGGAAACATTCTCTCTACAATGCATGCCAAGTTCTGTTTCAAACGGGTGATGAGGTGATTATTTTTGCACCATATTGGGTGTCATTTCCAGACTTTGTTGCTATTACTGGTGCAACACCTGTCTTTGTAAACACAGATGCTTCAAAGCAATTTGAACCTGATTTTGATGATTTAGCCAACAAACTAACATCCAATACTAAGGGTATTATAATTAATTCACCATCGAACCCCACGGGTGGTGTGTGGGGTGATGAAGCCGTGAAAAAAGTATTGGCCATAGCAAATAAGCGAGATCTTTGGGTATTCTCTGATGAGTGTTATGAACAACTTACGTATGATGTGAAATATACCAGTACAGCAACCCTAACTAATGATGCCAGCAAAGTACTCACATTTCAAAGTTGCTCAAAAACCTATGCCATGACGGGGTGGAGAATTGGCTATACTGCTGGAGACCCTGCTGTAATTAAGGCCATGTCAAAATTACAAGGGCAGAGTACTTCTTGCCCAAATTCTATTGCCCAGGTGGCGGCCATTGAAGCCTTAAGTGGCGACCAGTCTGCAGTGGCAGAAATGCGTGATGCATTTAAAATTAGACGGGAACTTATAGTAAACCGTTTAAATTCTATAGAGGGCATAACTTGTGAAATGCCAGGTGGGGCCTTTTATGTTTTCCCTGAGTTTAAAGACCATTTAGGGAAATCTTTTAATGGTAAAAAAATTAATACATCCTCGGATTTATCAATGTATTTTTTAAATGAAAAGGCGGTGGCTACTGTTGCAGGCGATAGTTTTGGTGCACCTAACAACATACGGTTTTCGTATGCCGCAGCAGAGGAAGAATTAAATAATGCTTTAGATAGGGTAGAAGATGCTCTACAAAACTTAGTATAAGGAGTAAGTCATGAAACAAGGTATACATCCGGAATATAAAGTGATAAATGTACATTGTGCTTGTGGAAATTCATTTGACACACGTGCAACTACTGACAATATCGCTGTGGAAATTTGCAGTGCTTGTCACCCCTTTTTTACCGGTAAACAAAACCTTATCGATACTGCAGGACGTATTGAAAAATACATGCAGAAATATAATCTTGCCGATAAAAAGTCTAACGACTAATTTCGAAAATGATAGATTAAGCGGACCTATTTAAAATGAGTAGGTCCGTTTTTATATTCAATGAAAACTAAATTTCTTAAACAGCTCATTCTGTTTGTTTCAAAATCATCTATTTTGGTGGGCGGCCAAGCCGTTATTGAAGGGGTGATGATGCGCGTGCCGGGAGCATATTCTACCGCAGTTCGTAACCCCGAAGGCAATATTCAAACGGATCGCCATGATTTTGAATCCATAACTGACCGAAAACCTGGATTAAAAAAACCTATTATTCGTGGCGCCGTCAGTTTGTTCGAGGCCATGAAAATGGGATTCCAAACGCTACAATGGTCAGCTGACATAGCCATGCCGGAAGAAAGTGAAAATACTAATCCAATTGTAGATGCTTTAATGACATTAGTTTCAATTTCATTAGCCATTGGACTCTTTTTTGCTGCGCCAATTGGACTCACCACCTGGCTGTTTGATAAAGATCAAGATGCCTTTGTGTTTAATATTATTTCTGGGGCACTCCGTATTTTTTTCTTTTTGGTGTATCTCCTTCTCATCTCACTCTTATCAGATGTAAAACGTCTATTTCAATACCATGGTGCTGAGCATAAAACTGTTTATAATTTTGAATCGGGTAAAAATCTCAATATTAAAAACGCACAAGAATTCCCCACTCAACACCCACGCTGTGGTACCAGTTTTATGTTTATTATTATGATTGTGGCCATACTCTCATTCTCTGTTTTAGACTCAATTCTCATGTTTTTTGTAGGTGAAATTCAAGTATGGATGCGCCTTATTATGCACATCCCATTTATGCCCTTGGTGGCGGGAATTGGCTACGAAGTATTGAAATTGACTGCAAAACATCGAGATAATATTTTATTTAGAATGCTGGCACAACCCGGTTTATGGTTGCAAAATATTACCACCAAACAACCGGATGATAGTCAAGTAGAGGTAGCCATTGTGGCCCTTGAATCTGCCTTTGGAGAAAATTTAGAACAGTATGTGGGCAAAACATTTGTTGCTGAGGCCATTGGATGATAGATAAGGTCTTAACGGTAATTGAACGACATGATGGATTGGCTGAGGCTATGAGTCAACCTGATGCCATGAATGATATGAAAGCATTTACACAAATGGCCCGTGAACATCGTGGCTTAGATGGGGCGGTAGATGTTTGTAAAATTTATAAATCTAAGTATGAGCAACTTCAAGATGATGAAGAAATTCTCAATGGAGATGATCCTGAATTAAAAGAATTAGTAAGGGATGAAATTGGTCCACTCAAAGATGAAATCGCTGAGATAGAAGAACAGCTAAAAATCCTTCTCATTCCTAAAGACCCTAATGATGACAAAAATACTATATTAGAAATCCGCTCTGGTACGGGAGGAGATGAAGCTGCGCTATTTGCTGAAAATTTATACCGTATGTATATGCGATATGCGGAACGCCAAGGTTGGAAAACAGAAACCATGGTATATCATGAAAATGAAGGTGGTGGTGGTGGTGGAATTAAAGAAGTAATTGTAACAATCAGTGGTGAAGGCGTGTATGGCAATCTCAAATTTGAATCTGGGGTGCATCGGGTTCAGCGTGTACCAGAAACAGAATCAAGTGGCCGTGTGCATACCTCTGCAGCAACTGTTGCGGTGCTTCCAGAAGCTGAATCTGTTGATATTGAAGTGAATGAGGGCGATCTAAAAATTGATACCTACCGTGCCTCAGGGGCGGGCGGACAGCATGTGAATAAAACTGAATCTGCCATTCGTATCACCCATATTCCAACGGGAGTGGTGGTCACATGTCAAGATGAAACCTCACAGCTAAAAAATCGTGATAAGGCCATGAAGGTTTTACGCTCACGACTGTATGAACAAGAGATGGATCGCCAAAATAAAGAACGTGCCCATGCCCGAAAAACAATGGTCTCAACGGGTGACCGTTCTGCAAAAATTCGGACATACAATTTTCCACAAGGTCGCGTAACTGACCACCGAATAAATTTGACGCTCTACAAGCTAAATGACATTATGGATGGTGATCTCACCGAGACTATTGATGCATGTAAACTTGAAGAGCAAAAGAACCTTCTCGAAGAAACTTAATTTACCATGGCAGATAAAATCTGGACCACTATCGACCTGATTAAATGGGGTGAACGCTTTTGTGTATCCAAGGGAATTTCTAATGCCAAGCTAGAAGTGGAATGGTTTCTCTGTCACATTCTTAATTGCCAACGTATTGACCTTTATGTGCATTTCGAGCAACCGCTCATGAAAGATGAGTTGGCCCAATTTAAAGAATTTGTAACTCGACGAATTTCGGGAGAACCCTTTCAACATATCTTGGGTAAAGCAAACTTCTATGGACGCGATTTTATGGTCAATAAGGATGTGCTCATTCCCCGCCCTGAAACTGAACTAATTATTGAATTGTTGAAAAAAAGAGATAATACAGAATCCATTTTGGAAATTGGCACCGGCTCAGGTTGTATTGCCATTACCTTGTCGCTTGAAAATCTGACCACCTCTATTATTGCCACTGATATTTCAAAAGAGGCCCTCAATGTTGCGAAAGAAAATACTCAAAAATTTGGCGTTGGGAATATTGACTTCAAAGTTCATGATTTTTTACAAACTGGTATCAATTCAACCTTTGATGTAGTAATTTCAAATCCGCCGTATATTGGTAGTGATGAAATGGATGGCCTTCAGAAAGAAGTACACGACTATGATCCCAAGATTGCCCTCACCGATAATGGTGATGGGCTCGCATTCTACCGTCGGTTTGCAGAATTAGGGCATTCACTTCTCAATGAAAATGGATTTATACTTTTAGAGTTTGGGGGGGTAAATCAAGTTGAAGCCATCACCAATATTTTTGGATCACACCAATTTAATGTGAAATTTCACAATGACCTTCAAGGTGATCCGCGTATTGTAGAAGTAAATTTACTTGCCCAATAATTCTTTAATTAGATTCTTCTTCAAAATTGCAGAAACAGTAACAATACCCGAAAACATTGCAGCGGTTACCCCTACCGTAAGTACATCTTGCCCCGTTAAGTATAAATTTTTTATATCCGTCTTCGGGCGCAACCACCGTTGACGAAATCGTTCCGGCGAATGCTCAATTCCATACATTTCACCCTCTGGATAGTTGGCTAAACTATTTACGGTAAGGGGTGTGGATAGCTCATAATAATCTAAAGTCTCTTTGGTCTTGGGTACATATTTATACACTGATTGTAATAGCTGTTGGCAAATTTTTTCTTTATGATTTTCATAGGCTTCGCCACGCTTTTTCCATGGCTTATCACCCCATTTATTAAAATCATTCCAATTGGCCACAGTAATGGCTTCTATAGTAGAATATCCAGGATGCTCCTTCTCTGCTGCAGGGTCTTTGGCGGACGGAAAAGATATATATACAACCGGAAGGGGTGAAGATGAATCCTCAAAATAATCATTCACATTTTTATCATGATTATAGCTGGGGTAAATCCATAAATTAGTATTTTGTTGGTTCAATTCTTCTGTTGAATTATTCAATCCAATATAAAGGGAATGATAACTAAATGTGGGTGTAATCTTCTTTAATTGGTTCTTGAAATTATCAAATTTTGTTTCTGATTTCAACAGTTTACCAAATGTATTCATTATACCCGCAGAGCTAATGACCATAGATGCTTTTATCTCATCTCCATTACTCATACGCACTCCAATAGCTTTTCCACGTTCTGTAATTATTTCATCTACCCCTGCATTTACATAAATTTTACCCTCCATTTTTTCAAAATAATCTGTAACTGTTTCTGCAATTCTACGCGAGGTTCCAACAGGATAATTACCACCATCCAAATAATGCCGAACCACTAAAGCATGCATAGCAAAACTACTTTGGGATGGAGGCAAACCATAATCTCCCCATTGGCCAGTAAGTACACCCAAAATTTGCTCATCATTAAAGATATTCATGATAACTTCTCGAGTAGTAACATCTGCATATTTATGAAATGGATTTGCCATTTTATTATACGTTAATCGGCCCAACCAATTGGGAAGTGCTTTATTGGCGTAAAAAGGTAATCCATGTTTCACAGATGAATTTATCATTTGTAAATATTTTTGAAATTTATCACGAGTACCCGGAAAATATTCCACCATATCATTAATGAAACGAGTATATGGTGCATTAAAATTATAACTCCTATCAGGGAAAATAATGCGGTCATAATTATCATTCATTTTATGCCATTCTAATTGGCCATCACTCAATATGTCAAACATCCGCCGCACCGGAGATTGCAAATTATGGACTTCACCAATGTAATGGATGCCCACATCCCATTCGTAATTTTTACGTTTGAAAGTATGTGTCCATCCACCTACTTTAAAATGTTTTTCTAAGATGAGTACCCGTTTACCATGTTTTGATAAAAGTACGCCTGAGGTGAGCCCACTAATGCCCGAGCCAATGATAATTGCATCAAATTTTTCAGATGCGTATTCAGATTTCCAACTATGCCATTTCTTCAATTCTTTTCCCTCTAATTAGAATGAAATATACAATGGATTATCACCTAACTTCCACGCATCAAATTTTGGCATGACGCACTTAAATACTTCAGATTGAATCCAATGCTCTAACCAATACTCTACTTTCGGAAATGTGGTCGCAAACCATTCTCTATCCACATTGGCACATTGACGTACAAAGGGGAAAAGGGCCATGTCAACCAATTGAATCTTTTCACCTCGTAAATAAGGAATTTGTTCTAGTAGAACCTCATATTGAAATAACGTATTTGCACATTTATCTCGGTAATGCTCAAATGTATTTTCAGGATGGCGGTCATGGTATTTATACTTATCAAGCCATTGCTTAAACTCAAAATCATTATGGTGAACCAATTCATCTTGTAGTTTTGTATTATTATTATACCAATCCGATGAAGATTGATCAGCCGCCCATTTCATAATATCTATGCTTTCATCTATCACGTTTCCATCTTCTAATAGTAATACAGGAACCGTTCCCTTAGGTGATATATCATATAAAGTTTGAGGTCGATCATTTAAAAAGACTTCACGGAGTTCAACTTCGAGGTTTGAAGCTGCAATTGCCAACCTGGCACGAATAGCATAGGGACAGCGCCGGAACGAGTAGAGTATGGGATAACTCATATTTCTTTCATATGCTCTAAACTAAAGGGGACTGCTGAAAATCCTAAATTCACATTAATTTTATACATGGGATTATTTTCTTCATTATCGGTCCGAATTTCTGAAAAGCCTCTTTTTTGTAGTCGTTTTAATGCTTCAATTTTTAATGTGGTGGCCAATTTTTGGCGACGGTATTCTTTAATAACCCCAAGGTTACTGGTCCAACATTTTTCAGGTTCACTGCTATCCACCACCAGTTTTGTACATCCCACATAATCACCCTGTCGATTTATAATTAAGAGCTCAATGCCATAATGTTTTTTCTCAAAAAGTTTATGCTCCTTCAACCATAATTCATAATTACCACGGGTGGGGGTAATACCCTCTGGATATGGCATATCTTGAAAATATGACCATCGCATTACCTCTAGCTTTTTGTAATGCGTATCTGAATTAAGTCCATCTTTAACCGGTTCAATAAATGAAAACCCTTTATATATAACCTCAATTAGTAATTCTTTATATTGAGAAAAATCTGCCTTTTGCAGGTCTAATGAATACTCACGATTAGTGGATATATGTTCAAAATCATGTTTCTCAAAAAATGATTTTCCAGATGCCCAATTGGGATGGTCATAAATGAAGCTATGGATTTTAGTACAACCACGAGATTTACTTTTTGAAATAAATACATTATATAATTCTGTACCCACTCCTTGATGCTGAAATTCGGGGTGAACAAATAAATCGAAAAAAAATATGGCTATTCTCTTTTCGACCTTGACCTATATGCATACAGCCCACTATCTGGCCATCAATCTTAGCTACTAATTTATCATGAAAATATTCTTGATTTCGAAGGCTCCAATTCTCCATCATATCATGAGGGTCTGGAATAAAATCGTGAGCGATGAAATTTTCAATGACACACATTGCCTGCGCTTCTTCCAGTGTTTCTGACCAGGAACGTATTACCATTATTTGTTTTTGCTATCCATCACAAAAGTAACGGGACCATCATTAATGAGTTCAACATCCATCATGGCGGCAAATTGGCCAGTTTTTACATCTCTGTTTTGGGTGGATAATAAATCACAGAATTTTAAATATAAGGTCTCTGCAATTTCAGGTGAAGCAGATGATGAAAAACTGGGTCTGCGGCCCTTTCGCCAATCACCACATAGCGTAAATTGACTCACTACTAAAATAGAGCCCTCCACCTCTTGAATGGATAAGTTCATATTTTTATCACCATCGGGGAAAATGCGGAATGTTGATATTTTATCCGCTAAAAATTGAGCATCTGATTCTGTATCATCTTTTGCCACGCCCAATAAAATGAGATAACCATAATCAATCTTGCTGATAATCACATCCTCCACCTTTACGGATGCAGAATTTACTCGTTGGATGACGGCAATCATTTTACATTCACGAGCTTATCCATACATTGGAATCCCCAAAACTATTACGTAATTTTTTTACAAAATCTTGAGCGGATGTTACCCTCATTCTGCCGGCACGAATGCGTTGAGAATTTCCTCTAGAGGTTATTAGGTGGATTATCAGATGGCATTGTCCTTTGTGTGTTCCCGCTAATTCTTTTAATTCTTCAATCAATGCTCCATTTGCTGATGGATGGGAAAATCGTACATTCACGGTGCGACTCATTTTTTTACGTACTTGATCTAAGGGGAAAAAGTCGTTTCCAATAAATTTGAGCACATCTGAATAATCGGCTCGGTTTGAAGGAGAACCAATAATAAAGACTTTTGAATCCACCACCAACTGAGAACGATATTTTTCATAAGATTCACTAAATACAAAAATCTCTGCCTTACCCTGCATGCCATCAAGACTCACAATTGCCCATGGGCGATTCTTTTTATCAAACCGCTGATTCACATTAGTAATAATGCCACCAATCTTAATTTTTTCTGGCAATTTACAGGGCAAATCTACCAAATTCACATTACTGAATTCTTTCAAATCATCATCAAATTTCTCTAACGGATCACCTGATAAATAGAATCCAATTAATTCTTTTTCACGTGTCAAACAATCTTCTTTTGACCATTCATTTATAGAAGGTAATACGGGCAGGGGCACGCCTTCTTCCATTCCTTCTCCACCACCGAATAAACTCGCTTGTGAAGAATTTTTTTCCTCAACATATTTTTGACCATACTTTACAGCCGTGTCTATTACTTCAAATTGTTGAGCACGGTGACCTTCTAAACCATCACATGCCCCTACTTGAACTAAACTTTCTAATACTTTGCGATTAACATTCCCTTCAAATTTACACAAATCAAATATGGATTTATATTCTCCATTCGTATCTCGTTGTTCCGCTATAATCTGGGCGGCCTTTGTACCCACATTTTTAACTGCCGATAATCCATAGGCAATTTGCCCTGCATTGTTGGGCCTAAATTCTGCATAAGAGCTATTCACATCAGGCGGAAGTACCTCAATCCCGATGGCACGGGTTTCATGAATAAGCTTTACCACATCATCCGTCTTATCAATGACAGAAGTCATGTTGGCAGACATAAATTCGGCAGGGTAAAATACCTTTAACCATGCCGTTTGATAGGCAACAATGGCATAGGCTGTGGAGTGACTTTTGTTGAATCCATATTGAGCAAACTTTTCTAAGAGTTCAAAAATTTCAACTGCACGTTTTTTATCAATATCTTGCTTGACCGCGCCATCTACAAAATCAATCTTGAACGTGGCCATAAGTGAGGCCTTTTTTTTACCCATTGCCCGACGCATCATATCACCCTGTGCCAATGTAAACCCACCAATTACCTGACTAATTTGCATCACTTGTTCTTGATAAACAATAATTCCATTAGTCTCTTTCAAGATGGGCTCTAATTTGGGATGCATAAAATCAACTTTAGATTCACCATGCTTCCGCGCAATAAATTCGGGGATATTTGCCATGGGTCCCGGTCGATACAAAGCATTCATGGCAATTAAATCTTCTATGCCTGTGGGTTTGAGTTGCTTCAAATACTCTTGCATTCCTGCCGACTCGAACTGGAAAATTCCCACCGTACGTCCTTGTGCAAATAATTCAAATACCTCGGGCACCGTTAAATCAAGTTTCTCAATATCAATATCTTCACCATGGTTTTGCTTTATCATGGTACAGGCTTTATCAATTACCGTAAGATTTCGAAGCCCCAAGAAATCTAATTTGAGTAACCCCAAATCTTCAAGACCTGTCATTTCTACTTGGGTAGCCACATCCCCCGTTGAGGGTTGCTTGTAAAGTGGAACATAATCGGTGAGTGGCCCGGGGGAAATTACAACCCCTGCTGCATGGGTAGATGCATGTCGGTGCATCCCTTCAAGTACTTTCGAATATTCTATTAATTCTTTATGGATGTCATCAATTTCTGAAATTTTTGCCAATTCAGGATTTTTCTTCTCCGCTTGTTTCAATGTAATACCAATTTCATCTGGCACCATTTTGGCAATGCGGTCCACCTCACCATACGGAAGACCCAGTACACGCCCCACATCTCGCAATGATGATTTAGCCTTCATGGTTCCAAAGGTAATAATCTGCGCCACTGAATCATGTCCATACATATCTTTAATATAATTGATTACTTTTTCACGACCTTCCACACAAAAATCAATATCAATATCAGGCATGGTGACTCGATCAGGATTCAAAAATCGTTCAAAAAGTAGATTATATTTAATAGGATCCACATTGGTAATACCCGTACAATATGCCACAATTGAACCTGCTGCAGACCCCCGACCGGGACCAACCGGAATCTGATTATCTTTTGCATATTTTACAAAATCTTGAGTGATGAGAAAGTAACCAGCAAATCCCATTTTTTTGATAACATTCAACTCAAAATCTAATCGTTGCTGGATTTCAGGGGTGGTTATAGGGTAGCGTTCCTTCATTCCCAGGTTGCAAATTATTCGCAAATAGTCATCGCCATTATCCGTGCCAGCCGCTTCGGGAATAGAAAATTTCGGTAAATGATAGGTGCCCATTGGGATATCCACCTTACACTGTTCCGCAATTCGCAATGTATTCTCTAATGCTTCTGGTGTATCCTTGAATAATTTGAACATCTCATCGGCAGACTTAATATAAAACTGCCGTGGCTCATAGCGATGCCTATTGGGGTCATTACGGTCTTTACCGGTTCCCAAACAAAATAACACATCATGGGCCTCCCAATGTTCCTCCATGCAATAGTGATTATCATTTGTAGCCACCAAGGGGATGTCTAATTCTTTCGCCACCTTTTTTAAAATATCATGGGATGCCAATTCTTCAGGGATGTTATGATTTTGCATCTCAATATAGAATCGGTCGGGGAAGATCTCAGAATATTCTATTGCAGATTTCTTACAATTTTCATAATCCCCTTGGGCCGCAAAACGAGTTAGCTCACCTGCCAAGCATGCAGATGTGGCAATTAAACCCTCATTATATTGACGGAGCAAATCTTTGTCCACTCGAGGTTTATAATAAAATCCATCTAGGTATCCAATGGAGACCAACTTCATGAGGTTTTTGTACCCTTTTTCGTTTTGGCAGAGCAATACTAAGTGGTGATATCCCCACGCATTTCCACCGGCAACTACTTTGCGTTCATTATGCTTTCCCACAGATACATAAATCTCACACCCCAAGATAGAATTGATGCCTGATTTCTGCGCCTTTTTATAAAAGGGAATCATAGAAAAGAGATTGCCATGCTCGGTTACCGCAATGGTATCCATGCCCAAATCATCAACACGATCGCACATCATCTGTACAGTTTGTGCCGCATCCTGAAGTGAAAAATCAGTATGGTTATGGAGGTGAACGAAATCAGCCATGTAAAGTAATTCTTATTTTAAAGTGATGAGCAAAGGATGGTCACCATTCCACCCAAAGTGATCCATTTTGTTGCTCGGGAAATCATCGCACATCCGGAAGAAGTGGGATTCTTCCAGAGGAAAAATATACTGAGAATCAGGGGGATTTCCACAGCGAAAAGGAGAGTCATTGCATAGATATTTCCATACATATTTTTGAAAAAAGGAACCCACCAAAGTACACAAAAAATGATGATGAGTAGGTACACCAGTTTGAGCGATTTTTGTACACCAAACGTGACGGGGAATGTTCTGGCACCATTGAGTTTGTCGCCCTCCACATCTTCAACATCCTTGATTAACTCACGAATAAAAGTGAGTCCAAATGCCAACCACGCTGGCACCAACATGGTGGAAACCGTGCCCGTAAATGCGGCCTCCGAAAAGAGAAATACCATTCCCAAAACTGCCGCCACTGCCATATTTCCCACAAGGGGAATTCGTTTAAAAAATGGAGTATATAAAACTAAAGTGGGTAGTACCACCACCAATGCAATTTCAATGGCAGGCTGTGGCAAATTGAATACCATATAAATGCCTCCAAAGTAGAGGGCCAACATATACACCAATGCGGCCCAAACCGAAATTGCTCCCAATGGCAATGGGCGATGGGGTTGGTTCTTTCTGTCGATATTAATATCTAATATGTCATTTAAAATATTAGACGCGCCGGCAAATGTAACCACCACAATGACCGCATTAATGATGGTTGCGGTCTGATTCAGACTATGGGTGAGATAGGCCACAATAATAACAGACAATGCGGAGAATATTAAATTTAACGGTCGCAAAATATTCATATATGAAAAAATTGTGTTCATGACTGGGGTGAATTTAGGGGGAAATTTTGAATTACACATTTCAATTGTGTGAAACCTATAATATTTTATACCTTTTGTTTACCGTTTTAAGTCAAAAGGAATCGATTGATGCTCATTATATCTATAATATTTATTTGTCTATTTTATGCTGCCTGTAAAGTCAAACTTGGAAATAATATTTTTAAGATCATTAGAGGGTTCTGGAATAATTATAAAAAAATGATATGCCTTTTCTAATTTCTAAATATCTCATCACCGCATTCATTATTGTGGCCGTTTCTGAAATCGCTAAACGGAATGACAAAATGGGTGCGCTTATATCTTCCCTTCCATTGGTCACAATCTTAGTAATGATATGGCTCTATATTGAGAATCAATCCATTGAAAAAATTGCCAATCATGCCTATTATACTTTCTGGTATGTGATTCCCACTTTACCCATGTTTTTGGTCATCCCTTATTTACTTTCACGGGGTTACACTTTTTCTATAGCACTGTCAATAAGTATTGTAATTACATTATTCTGCTTTATTCTCACCGCCTATATCGCCAAATTCTTTGGTGTAGATTTAATTCCTTAATTTAAATCATGAAGATTTCCCCAAATATTTGTTCATCTTGTGGAGGTGATTTTATCTGTGAAGCCAAAAACCGTGATGATTGTTGGTGCATGAAATTGCCTGCCATTATGCCAATGGAAACACTGCAAGATTGTGAATGCCCCAACTGTTTATCCATACCTATAAGTAAAAAACTACAAATCTATATTACAAAAAATGAATTAAAGGATGTACTCCAATTTGCTGAAAAATATAAATATAAAAGCATCCATGAACATATTGATTACAGCACAGAAAATGGAAATTATGTGTTTACTGAATGGTATCATTTAAAGCGAGGGGAATGTTGTGATAATGGTTGCCGAGAGTGTCCCTTTTGAGCAGAATAAATATAGGAATTCTATATGAAAAAATCACCTAACGATATCATTGCGATATATTATAATTCGTGGGTCATAAATGATAAATCCAGCGCCCGTAAACAATTAGTAGACAATCTGATCTTTCGTAGTACAAATGGAGAATATGATACAGCCGATGCATTCATGGATACTTGTTGGCCCTTTTCAGTATACTTTACCGAATTTAAATTACTTCATGAAGTATATGGGGATGATAAAGCATATATTATTTACCCTTTGGATAAAATATATATTGGTGAATTTATTAATTTTAAAGATGCGAAAATTTCTAAAATTTACGTGAGCTTTAATCCAACGCTGTAGATTCCTACATTTTACATTCCACTCTCATTTTATCCTCTTCTCAATGTAAATTTGCAACTATCTTATCAAGGAAATTATGGAAAAGAAAATAAGAATAGTGATGGCAAAACCCGGTTTGGATGGTCATGACCGGGGTATCAAAATTTTGGCACGTGCCTATCGAGATGCAGGAATGGAAGTAATTTACTTGGGTCTCCGCCAAACCCCTGAAATGATTGTGAGTGCCGCAATCCAAGAAGATGCAGATGTTATTGCACTTTCAGTCTTAAGTGGTGCACATATGACCATTTTCAAAAAAGTCAAAAAGATGATGACTGAAGAAGGTCTTGATGACGTGCTTCTTACCGGAGGAGGGATTATTCCTGAAGTGGATATGAAAGCTCTGGCAGATGACGGTGTGGGAAAACTATTTGGCCCTGGAACATCTGTAAACGAAACCATCACTTATATCACGGATTGGGTAAATGAGCACCGAGGATAAATCTCAAATTTTAAATGAAATGCGGGCACAAGCCAAGCTCGGCGGCGGTGAAACACGCATCCAAAAACAGCATGATAAAGGCAAACTCACTGCAAGAGAACGTGTTCATATTCTTGTAGATAAAAATTCATTTGTTGAAATGGATATGTTTGTTACACATCGTTGTAGTGACTTTGATATGGAAAAACAAAAGTATCTCACCGATGGAGTGATTACAGGATACGGAACCATTGATGGTCGAAAAGTAATGGTCTTCTCGCAAGACTTCACCATCTTTGGCGGATCTCTATCTGAAACAGTTGCCCAGAAAATTTGTAAGGTGATGGACACTGCCTTAAAACTTGGAATTCCTGTAATTGGTCTGAATGATTCGGGTGGTGCGCGCATCCAAGAAGGGGTGGTCAGTTTAGCTGGTTATGCCGATATCTTCCTCAAAAATACATTGGCCTCCGGCGTAATTCCCCAAATTTCTGCCATACTTGGCCCATGTGCAGGTGGTGCAGTTTACTCCCCCGCCATTACTGATTTTATTTTTATGGCGAAGGGTACAAGTCACATGTTTGTAACGGGTCCAAATGTAGTTAAGACTGTTACCCATGAAGATGTCACCATGGAAGATTTAGGTGGAGCCAGTGCCCATGGTTGTAAATCTGGTGTTGCACATTTTACCTGTGAGAATGAAGTAGAAGTTCTTCAAAATATTCGAAAACTTCTCTCGTACCTGCCCCTAAATAATCTGGACGATGTACCCTTTTATGCCGAATCACCTGAGCCCATTTCCACTGAATTAAATGCAATTATTCCTGAAAATTCAAACAAGCCCTATGATATGCATAAGGTAATTGAAGGCATTGTGGATGGTGATTCCTTTTTTGAAGTACATGCAGAATATGCTCAAAATATTATTGTGGGATTCTCACGAATTGGGGGAAATTCAGTTGGTATTGTGGCCAATCAACCTGCACATCTTGCAGGTGTACTCGATATTGATTCGTCCATAAAGGCCGCTCGTTTTGTACGCTTTTGCGATGCATTTAATATTCCATTGGTCACCTTTGTGGATGTACCTGGATTTTTACCCGGCACCGACCAAGAATGGCGTGGCATCATCAAACATGGGGCTAAATTACTCTATGCCTTCGCGGAGGCAACCGTACCCAAACTCACCGTCATAACGCGCAAAGCATATGGTGGCGCCTATGATGTTATGTCATCTAAACATATCGGTGGTGATATCAACTTAGCTTGGCCCTCTGCCGAAATTGCAGTGATGGGACCAAAAGGTGCCGTCGAAATTGTCTGGAAAAAAGAATTAGCGAATACGAATAATCCAGAAAAGAAATTGGAAGAATTGCAAAATATATATCGGGGAAAATTTGCAAACCCCTATGTCGCTGCAGAACGTGGATATATTGATGATGTGATTCACCCTCAAGAAACGCGAAGACGTCTCATTTCAGGGTTGGAATTATTAGCCACAAAAGTGAGTTCAAACCCTAAAAAGAAACATGGAAACATTCCCCTCTAATGACAACAATTGATATCAATAATATCACCGAATTAGAACATGCCTTTGCAGAAGATTTTGGGACACCAATATTTCCCGTACTGGCAAATCACTATCTGTTAAATAAAGAGATGAAACGCGCCCGTAAAGTATGTGTACTTGGTTTGGAGCATAGCCCTCATAATTCTGACGGGAAATTTATACTGGCAAAACTTAATTTATACGAAAATAAATTAATGAATGGTGAGCAGCTTTTAAAACAAGTTGTGGATGAAAATCCTGTTCATATTAATGGATTACGAATTCTCGTTGAAGTGATGCAATCATTAAATCGGAGTTCTAATTCTATAAAAAAATATGTGCACCGAATATTGAATGTTCTCCCAGATGATGAAGATTCGTTAGCATTCTTAGACAGGTTAGAAATGCCCCCTACATCAGAAAAAGTTAATATAGTGGTTCCAGAAACAGCAATTGAAGCAACAATGGGATCAGAAACAGATACTCCCAAAAAAGAAACTAAAGCAAAACTGGTTGTAAGTCCACCCGAAGATCGGGTATTTGATGTAGGTGTGAGTATGGCTACATTCACCATGGTGAGCGTGCTTAAATCTCAAAAGCATTATAGACAGGCCTTGGCTGTGTTAAGCCGACTAGAAGAAAAGGGTGCTGATGTAAAACGGATTACCCAAGAACGCGCTGAGCTTGAAAATTTATTATCGGCTGAATAGCTATTTCTTTTTTTTATATTTCCCCTATCAATTATGAATAATAAGACCTTTGATACTTCTGAATTTGAAAATACCATTTATAGTGATCCACAGCGATATGATGATGAATATTGGTGGAAAACAGATGACATGGAGTTCTGGAAACAAATTCTAGAAATGGCGCCAGGGAAGAAAGTTCTAGAACTTGCCGCCGGAACTGCTCGCTTGGCCATCCCCCTTATTCGCGAAGGTGCAAAATACACAGGCGTGGAAATATCTCCTGAATTTTGTAAACAAGCAGAAAAAAAACTTTCTCATCATCAAATGGATGCAACTTTTATTCAAGGTGATATCCGCGAATTAGATTTAAATAAAACCTTCGATCTTATCTTCATCGGATTTAATTCATTTCTTCACCTCCTAAAAGATGAAGATGCCACAGCCTGTTTAGAGTGCGTTAAGAAACATATGCACAAAGATACACTTTTTGTCATCGATATTTTCATCCCAAATCCATTGTTTCTTTACCGACCTGAAACTCGCTTTCCGGTTATGGAATATATAGATTCACTTACCGATGAATTGACGAAAGTAGAAGAGATTAGTGTGTATGATTCAGATTCAGGAATTAATAGAATTACCTGGTTTTATAATACACCTTCCCAAGCTGATGACAAAATTTATAATTTTTCCATGCGGATGTATTTTCCAGATACAATGAATCGATTACTAATTGATTCAGGATTTACAATACAAAACATGATTGGCAAACACGATTTTTCAGAATTTCAAGAAGATAGTGAACTTCAAATATATATTTGTAAACAATGAAGGAATCAGCTAATAAATTAGCTGAAATTGATCCTCGTTTTTTAAGGCTCATTTCTGAGTTTGGATATCCAGCTTTCAAGCGAGAAAATAATTATTTTGAAGCCTTAATTAAAAATATAATTTATCAACAATTAAGCGGAAAAGCCGCACAAACCATTTATAACCGATTTCTGGCATTATTTAATACTACCCAATATCCCTCCCCTGATGATATTTTAATTACTCCATTTGAAAATTTAAGAGGAGCGGGGTTGTCAAATCAAAAGGTGACCTATCTTCTTGATCTCTCAAAAAAATATGTAGATGGAACCCTTCAATTAGATGAACTTGATGAAAAATCTAACAAAGAAGTTTCTGATCAACTGATTCAAGTGAAAGGAATTGGTCAATGGACTGCAGATATGTTTTTAATGTTTACACTAAACCGTGAAGATGTATTTCCTTTAGGTGATTTGGGGGTTAAAAAGGGTGTGGCAATTATAGAAAATTTATCTGAACTACCTACAGAAAAGCATATGGCAGAAATATCAGAAAAATGGCAACCATACAGAACCATTGCGGCTTGGTACATGTGGAAATTAGTTGATGGTCCTTTTGAATGGTAGAAATTAAAACCATATTTTTTGACCTCTTTGGTGTGTTACTCGGAATTGATCAATCCACAATTATTCATTATGTTGCTAAAAAAATAGATTTACCGTATATCCAAACAAAAGACATTGTAATGGGTGAAATTTTTATGCGATTAGAGCGTGGTGAGATTGGATTCAAGCAATATTTTCAGGATTTACAGTACGCATTACCAGGTGGTGAAAAATTAACTTATGATGAATTTAATTTAAGATGGACCAGTAACAATCTAGATGAACTTCCAGCGGTGCAATGCTTACCAAAATTAAAAGATAATTATAGGCTCTATATTATTTCAAATACAAGCGAAGCACATATTGATTCCCTAAAGAAACAATTTAAACTTTTCTCAAATTTTGAAAATATTATAACATCAGAGTCTGCAAGCAGCTCTAAGCCATCTCTTGAAATATTTAACTATGCATTAAATAAAACAGAATCAAAGGTAGAATCATCTATATTTATTGATGACATGGTAGGTAATGTAAGCATGGCAAAAGAAATGGGATTTACTACACATCATTACAAAAACTATGAAAGATTCGATACTTTTATTTCTTCATTTTAAATCAATCATCATAATCATCTAAATGATCTTCTATTTCTCTTAATTCGTCTTCAGTTGGTCCATTATATTCTTCATTAAGATTTAATTCATCGTTTCCCATTTTTTAATTCCTTTTATATTTAATTTCTAATCAATATTATCAGGTATTGATTTATAAAAAAATGATGTGGGTCACGAGTTTAATAATCTCTGTAAATTTTACCATGCCTCTCGAAAGAAAACTCGCTGCAATTATGTTTACAGACATTGCAGGATATACAGCATCAATGTCTAAGAGCGAATCAAAGACCTTAAATCTCTTAGAAAAGAAACGCTCAATCCTAAAACCACTCATAAAAGAATATAATGGTACATTTGTAAAAGAGATAGGAGATGGAACTCTCTCTTACTTTGAATCAGCAGTAAATGCTGCTACTTGTGCTGTTAAACTCCAAGAAACTACATATGACGATAAAGATATGAATATCCGTGTAGGCATTCATATTGGTGATATTGTATTCAAGGATGATGATGTATTTGGTGATGGAGTAAATATAGCAGCACGTCTTGAGAGTATTGCTCCTAAAGGTGGTGTTTGTGTATCAAAGAATGTATATGATGAACTACTCAATCAAGATGGTTTTGATGGTGTAGAATTAGGTCTACAGTCCCTTAAAGGTGTTGGTAGGCTTATTGAGGTGTTTGGTTTAAAGGGTGATAAGCTAACACAACCTAATCCAGAAGAATATCAAGATAATAAAATTAAAGTCCATAGTGATGATGAAGTACCTTCAATTGCCATTATACCATTTGAGAACAAAGGAGCTGATGAAGATGTATTCTATGCATATGGCATCTCAGCTGATTTAATATCTGATTGTAGTGGTGCAGGACTTATTAGAGTCGCAAGTAAAAAACAAATAGAAGATGCAGGAGAACTTCTACAAGATGAACTGGCTAAAAAGCTTGATGTAAGGTATATGGCAAATGGAGAGCTGTGGCGTATGGGTGATATGTTTCAGTTGTCTGTTGAGCTTTATGATACTAAAGACAAGAGGGTGGTATGGTCAGACAGATGGCAGGAGCAATGGGATAATCTTGCAACCATTAAAGGTAGTCTTTCTGATGGACTTTTAAAAGCCTTAGATACTAAGCCAAAGGTAGAGAAAAAGGTAGATACCACAAATCCTGAAGCCTATGAGTTTTTTCTAAAAGCAAATCACAAGTATGCAAAGCGTAAAAACACCGATGATACAGAGATAGCACGAGGACTGCTTAAAAAAGCCATAGAACTGGATGATAATCTCATATCAGCAAAGACTCTACTTGGCGTGACCTATAGTGATATGGGTGATTATGATGAGGCGATGGAGATTTATACTTCTGCCTTAAAACAGGCTGAGGAGATAGGTGATAAGTCTGGGATGGGGAATAGCCTGACTGGCATCGGGGTTGCGCACGCTGATAAAGGTGACTATGACAAAGCTCTGGACTACTACGCAAGGTCACTTGCAATAC
>Ga0209554_1000628_pt1 | contig 29406 bp, 32 predicted proteins | sample MarorgKNORR_S2LV_5_FD_188221 | JGI IMG/M metagenome (GOLD analysis project Ga0209554, IMG submission 188221) | Marine microbial communities from the Southern Atlantic Ocean, analyzing organic carbon cycling - Bottom_A/KNORR_S2/LV (SPAdes) (version 2) | ecosystem: Environmental > Aquatic > Marine... | reverse complement strand
ATATTAAAAAATTACTTGTAGAAGGTAAAAAAGATGAATTTCAACGCTCTATACTAAAGTGCGTTCCAAACAAAAAATCACTTACATATTTTGAAATTAAATACCAGATGATATATCAGGTATTGGAAAAACCGGATGAATTTTATAACGATAATATTTTAGGTAAATTTTTTACTAAAGATTTAGATGGTATAGACTTCGAAGACTTCGTGGAAGAACACAAACCCTAGCGTATATTACACCCGATGATAAATCAGTTATTAGTGACTTTAGTAAATTCTGTACTCGGTACCGGCAAACAAACTGCCCGGGGCAACATAGCTTATACTTGTCCCCATTGTAATCACCACAAACCCAAATTAGAAATCAACTTTACTGAAAATAAAGATGGCCACAACCCTTGGCATTGTTGGGTGTGTGATAAAAAGGGTAAATCAATTCTCCAATTACTTAGAAAAGCAAATGCCTCTCCTGATAAGATTGAGGAGGCGAAGACTTACGTAAAAGACGTTACTTACGTATCTCAAGAATTTTCAACTATAATACTGAAATTACCAACCGAGTATACGCGTTTAGACCAGTCAAATAACAATGGTATCATGCGACGCCACGCCCTCGCGTATCTAAAAAAGCGAGGCGTTAATACTACGGATATTAGCAAATACGATATTGGTTATTGTGAATCGGGATTATACAAAAATATGATAATTATACCCACTTATGATAAAGATGGTAGAATAAATTATTTCACTGCGAGGTCTTTTGAAAAGGACCCTTTTGTAAAATATAGAAACCCACCAGTATCAAGAGATATAATACCTAACGAACATTTTATTAATTGGAATTTACCAATTATATTATGTGAGGGGTTATTTGATGCTATGGCTATAAAAAGAAATGCGATTCCTTTATTAGGTAAGAGCATACAGAGTAACTTAATGAAAAAAATAGTTACCTCTGTAGTAGATAAAATTTATATTGCGTTAGATAGGGATGCAATAAAACAAGCTTTACGATTCTGCGAAAATTTAATGGCCGAAGGTAAAGAAGTATATCTTGTTGATTTACAAGATAAGGACCCGAGTGAGATGGGTTTTGAAAATTTCACAAAATTAATTCAAAAAACCATCCCATTAACCTATTACAACCTGATGGAACATAAATTATCCCTATGATCAAAAAATCATACAAGAGACTACTAGAAATTTCAGACGATTATCAACAAGTTACAATGCCTGATTCTAGGTACTACAGACGTAATGGTAATTATTACCCATCAATTACTTATGTTTTAAGTTCTTACCCAAAAGGTAAGTATTTTGAAGAATGGCTTAAAAAAGTAGGATACAGTGCTGAACACATTGTAAAGAAAGCAGGTGAAGAAGGTACATTAGTTCATGAAATGATCGAAGATTGGTTAAAAGGTAAAGAACTTGATTTTTTATATGAAAACGGAAATCCTAAAATGCCTGCTCATGTGTGGCAAATGTTTTTACGTTTTGTTGATTTTTGGGAAACTTACCAACCAACATTAATAGAGGCCGAAGTACATTTATTTTCGGATGAAATCCAAGTAGCTGGTACTTGTGATTTGGTATGTGAGATAGAAATAGATGGTAAAATGGAGCGTTGGATCATAGATTTTAAAACATCTAATTATTTACAAACAACTTATGATTTACAAGGAGCACTATACGCCCAATGTTATGAAGAATGTTTTGGAAAAAAGATTGATAGAGTAGCAGTATTATGGTTAAAATCAAAATCACGAGGGCCGGATAAAAATGGAAAAAAACTAAAAGGTAAAAATTGGGAAATATATGAGTCGCCTCGTACACAAGAACAAAATTTAGAGATATTTAGTCATGTTAAAGCATTATTTGATATTGAAAACCCAAAACCAACACCTTATACTTCAACATTTCAGACAAAATCTAAAAGAAAAATTTAAAGTAATGCGCAGGAGGCTTGGCTACCCGAAATATCTTTCGTATATTTACGTGTTCGAATGAATCGAACGATCAAAAACAATCAAGGTTATGTCAAAAACAAATCCAGAAGTTATTTTAAGAATGAATGAACAATTAGATCAATTATTAGGGTCTAAAGAATCTACTCAATATGATGAACAGTTGAAGTATGAGAGATTTGAATTTATCATGAATACCCAAGAGTATTTAACTCAAGAAGAATATGATTTCTGTTTAGTCTGGGATCAAGATATTAGAATGGATACGTCTTATATAGGTGACTTTTCTAAATTTGGAGCTTACCTAAACTTAAGAGTATATAGTGAACACGACCATGAAAAAAGAGAATGGTCTTAAAATAACAACAAAGGCACAAACATTAGGTTCCCCCAGGGACTCTTCGTATATTATGGTATATTAACCCATAAAATAATCAAAAATAATGTCAAACTGTGAAAAAACAGTACCAAGGATTCCAATAGGGGAATTAAAAGAAAACCCATATTCAATTTCTGAATCAGTTAGGAAAATAGCAGAGGGGATATTAAATGATACTACTAAGTTATGTAATATCGAATATCTTTTTGTAGATAAAAAAACATTCTACGCTGGTAAAATATCAAAATGTAGTAAAGAAGTAAATCTTATCACGGGTTTAAACTATATTATGTTTATCAACATGGAAATTTGGGGTGTATTAAATGATTTTAAACGTGAAGCATTAGTATTTCACGAATTAGAACATATAGAATGGAAACCAAACATAAAAGATCCTAACTTTGGTGCCTGGGCTTTAAAACGACACGATTTAGAGGAATTCAATTCAGTAGTTAGGAAATATGGAAGATGGAGCCCAGATGTAATTAACTTTGAACGAAGTATCAACACCACCATCAATCCAGAAGTTCTAGTAGATACTGAAGGAATGGAAGGAACTTCCGGTAAAGTAATCCCATTAATGACTGCTGAACAAGCATTCCTATAAATTTTTTAAATATGTCCCGACCCGAAATATACTTTTTAGAACAAGAATACTTTAGAGCAGTAGAACTTAGGGAAAAGCCTATACGTGAATTAACTCACGAAGAAATTAGCTTCCTCAAGTATATGAATATGCTATAAAAAATCATATTTATAACAAAATACAAATATGATAAGTCTAGTTAAACTATTAAGAGAAGTACAGAAATCACCTAAAGCCATAATATTAGCGGGGGCTCCGGGCGCGGGTAAAGGGTATGTTTTGAAGGGTTTAAATATAGGCAAGCTGCAAACATTAAATGTAGATAATACTTATATTTCAAAATTAAAGGATGCTAATATATCTTTAGATTTAAAAAATGCCACCCCTGATGAAAGAAGTAAGCAAGCCAAAGCTATGGCGGATGCTAATAAAGAATTTAAAGGTAGTGTCCAAAAGACAATAGAAGCCAAACAATCATTTATATTGGATGGAACCGCCAGTTCATACAAACAAACGGTTGCTTTAAATGATGAATTAATTAAAGCTGGGTATGAAGTATTTATGCTTTATGTTTATACTGACTTAGAAAGGTCACTAAGACAAAACCAAGATAGATTTGAACGCTCATCCGGTAAAGATAGAAGCTTAGCACCAGCCATTGTATTAAGGACATGGAATAGTGTAACACAAAATTACAAACCATACAGAGAATTGTTTGGTGGTAATTTTATTTCAGTTGCCAATACCTTAGAAGATGAAAAATTAGATAGCTTAGAAGCAATAACTGATAAATACTTAAAGCCTTATGCCGCTAAGGATACAAAACCAAAATCTGCTGCCCGTCAAGCATACTCTGATAAGCAAAAAGAAAAAACCACACAAGAAATAAACTCCTTATTAAGTGATGATGGTGTAAGAGACATTATTGATAATTCAATATCAAAAGAAGAGGCACAAATAGAAATAGGAAAATTTTTAAATAGATGAGTTTAGTTGAAGAAATTACAAGAGGCCTAATGCCAGAGGAAAAACTTAAAACAGTAGCGGTATATGCCGGTGGTTTTAAACCCCCCACTAAAGGTCACTTTGAAGTAGTAAAAATCGCTTTAGAAAAAAATCCTAATATAGATGAATTTATTATATTAATCGGAGGCAAAGAAAGAGATGGGGTATCCCCGGAGGAGTCACTAATTATATGGGATATTTATAAACAATATTTACCTATTAAAGTAAAAATTGTAATAAGCCCAAAACCACCAATTCAGGCGATATATAATTACGCAAAAAACCACCCGAAAGAGGATGTAATATTTATAATTGGAGCTCGAGAAGGTAATGATGAAGATTTTAAAGATATATCAAATAGAACTACTTCATTAAACAAATACCCAAATATGAGACTAGGTGTTATAGTAACTAAAGGTGGTGTATCCGGAACAGCAGCAAGAAATGCTTCAAAAATATCACAAGAAAAATTTAGACCAATGTTACCTTCTGAATTGAAAGATGAAGAGGTAGAAGAGGTATACAATATGATAAATCCCGTAGTAACTGAAGAATTACTTAGTGAAATGGAACAACAAGAACTTAAGTATTGGGCACTCCATTTTGACATATATCAGGCTTTAACTACAGAAAACATCCCCTATAAAGAACTATTACAAAAAACAACAGACCCTGATAGAAAAAAAGCGTTAGATTACTTTAACCATTTTACCCAAACATCAGGCCCTTTAAAAAGTAGTTTAAATGAAAATGCTTCATATTCTAAAGAAATTAATATAACAGATAAAATAGATCAATTAACTAAACATATGATATCTAAAGGTATGAATATTGAGCCTTTACCTACACTAGAATTCATAGATGGTGACTCAAAAAACGCTAAGGATTTCCTTGGCAAAACAGCTTACTATAACCCCGACACACAAACAATAGTTTTATACACCGAAGGTAGACACCCAAAAGATATAGTACGTTCATATGCACATGAGATGATACACCATATTCAAAATTTAGAAGATAGGTTAGGGAATATAGGAGGCACTAATACAATGGAAGACGATCACTTAAATGATATTGAAGCAGAAGCAAATTTAAAAGGTACAATGACATTTAGAAATTGGACAGATGAGTTAACCTCCGATAACGTAATAGAAAAAAAAAATAAAGACCCATTTGGCCTCAACCAATACGCTCGAGAATTAGCTATGGGTTTAACTGAGGATAATATGGGGTATAATATTTACTTAGATATGGATGGGGTATTAACGGATTTTGAGTTAGGCTATGAAAAATTAACCGGAATTAACCTTAAAGGGAAATTTAAAAAAGGTGATGACTTTTGGACTCCAATTTCAAAAGCCGGAGTTGGGTTTTGGGCAGGATTAAAATGGATACAAGGTGGTAAAGAATTATGGGCTTATCTTAAACCCTATAATCCTGTATTATTATCAGCTCCATCACGTGAAGAATCATCAAGAATAGGAAAGGCAGTATGGGTTAAACATAAAATACCTGGTACAAAATTAATATTACGTTACGCAAAGCAAAAACAAGAATTAGCAACACCTTTATCAATATTAATAGATGATAGACAAATTAACATAGACCAGTGGAAAGATGCAGGTGGAATTGGTATATTACATACTAGCACAGTAGATACAATAAAACAATTAAAAAAATTAGGTTTATGAGTAAGGATCCAATATTAAAAAAGGAATTTGCCAAACACGACGTTGAACGTATAAGAAATTTAGTTAAGGGTAAGTATGGTGAAAAAACTACAGAAACAGTAGGTTATACACCCCCAGCAGAGTTCCATAAGGAAGGAGATGTTTGGGAAGCCAGAGATGGTCGAACTTGGACTATTAAAAATGGAATTAAACAAAATATCACCAAATTAGATAAAGCTAAAAAGGCCTACGTTATGCCTTTGTTTTGTCCTAAATGTAAAAAAATAATGAACCAAAGGGTTGATAAACCTTATTATGAGGTACATAAATTTTGTTTAAAATGTTATGCTAAGTTTGAAGATAAGTTAAAATCTGAAGGTAAATACGAAGAATACTTTAATGCTATTAATAATAAAGTTATCGACCAACGTATTCAAGACTATAAGGATTATGTAGAAGAAAAATTAGGTGAAACAAATGAAGGCCACGTCACGGAACAAGGGGATGTTGAACTTTGGCATGGTAAGTTAAATTTAGAAAAAGTGGATGAATACACTAAACAGGTAATTGAACATTTAGAGTCACTTAAAAAATAATTTTACATATTTATAATAAATTAAAGTAATGGAGAATATTTTTGATCATCATGCTTGGAAGTTAAATCAATTGAATGAATCGATTAGAAAGGAAACTGAACGACAAATCAACGGGTTGATTCATTTAATAAAAAAGATCGATTTCGACTACACAGATTACGGCAGATTATATAAAATTAAAGTTACAGATAAAAACGGTGATGAATTACAAGTAAAAGATGATGGCGATTATAGAGGCCAAAGAAGATTTGATAGTGATGATATTCGTTATGTAGCCAAAAATTTAGGAATCCAAGTAGATGATAATTTTGGGGGTCGTGATTATAATTATGATTACTATAATGATCTAATCCCTGTATTTGATAATATAGGAATTGAATTAGAACATGATGACGTTATGGATGTAAGTTAAAAACCAAATAATATGAAAAAATTATTAGTAATAATAGTAATAATATCAACTACATTTTTAGGGTGCTCTACTTATAAATTAAGCACAATTAATCACGACCCTATCTATGCACCAGATGGAACAGAAATAAAGTTTGATGTAATAGATAATGAATTTCAACTTGCAAGAAAGTTTAGAACAGATGCTAAATTCCGATGGGATTTCGCTCAATATGCAATGAACCAAGATTTAAGATGGAACTATGATTTCTATTTTAACAATAGAATGTACAGACGTGGATTTGGCTCTCCATTTGATTTTTATTGGAACTCAAATCAATATTGGTGGAATTGGGCATGGAATTATCCATATGGTAATGGAATAGGATTTTCATATAGTTGGAATAATAACAGATGGAGTAGCAATAATTGGTATGGTTGGAACTACGGATGGGGTGGATATTATTCATATTATGGATGGAGTCCATGGCATCACCCCCACTATAGAAACAACAATATATTTTATAACAGCGGTAGACGCACAGTTAATAATACCATATCCAACAGAGTAGTTAGAGTTATACCTCAAACAAGACCTAACACTTCAACTACTACCATAAGAACAAAACCAAGAGTATTATATAACACTAAACCTCGAGTTATTAATAATCCCCCCGTTATAAGAAATACAAGACCTAATAATAGGAGAGTCACTAACAACAATCCTCCTCGTATTTATACGAGACCACCCGTGAATAATTCAAACACCTCTACAAGAACACCAACTCGTGTTAGTAAGAGAACGAATAATACACGAGGGAGTAGCTCTAACAAAAAGAATTAATATTTATAAATAAAAATATATATAATGGACAACTTTGATTACAAAAAATACTTAACTGAAGGTCGTATTCACGAGAATTTCGACGCTACTCTTGACGAAAAAAAACAAGGCTACAACGACGAATTAGATGATTCTGAAGGTGCTAAGCATGGTAAGAAAAAACAAGACATGAAACAGCGTCGTGCTGATTCTGAGAACATGGAAAAAGCTAAGGGAAAAAGGAAATTTTCTGGTGACAAGTCTAAAGACAAAGTAAAAGAAGACGCTCGTACAGATGCTGAACAAGAAGGATACAAAGATGGATTCGATGATGCTAAAGATGATGTGAAAGATGCTTTATCTAAAATGAAAGTATCTGAACTTAAAGCTAAAATCAGAGAAACTATCTTAGCGGAATTAAGTGAAGATGGTGGGTTTAAAGCCGATGAGGCTGGCTCTCAATATCATGATTCACTATATACCGAAGCAGATGAAGAAGTTGACGTTGATGTTGACTTTGAAGACGAAGTTGACGTTGATGTTGAGGGGGATGATATTGAAATCGAAAGACCATCAACAAAAATAAAAGTAGAAGTTGGATTATCTCCAGAAGAGGAATTAATCCAAGATTCTTTAAAAGCGGCCATGGATGCTGCTAATTCTCTAGGAAATGATAAATTAGCTGACCAAATCGGAAACACAATTACCTTTTTCACACGTGAGTATATTGTAGGAAATAGATAACATCTACTATGATCAACGAACGCAAACTTACAGAAAGAGAACTAGAATCACGAGAAGTTGTCCTTCAAGGTTTATTGAAAAATAAACGTAATCTAGTTAAAAAGTATGGTAAGGATGCCGAAAAAGTAATGTACGGCATAGCAACAAAGAAAGCTAAAACAAAAATAGAGGGCATGAATAAAGATAAAATTAAAGAACTTATAAACCAATGCCTAACTACCCAGGCCGATCCTACTTCAACACTTCAAGTAGGTGAGGATAATGACCCATCTGGGGAAGACCTTGAAGGTGACCCTAACGAGTATGTTGTAGGTGAAAACGTTAACCCCGAATTAGATAGATTGGTGAATGGCTTTGTTAGAAAGTTAGCAGATAGATATGATTACTCACTACAAAATGCAGTTAACGCTGTAATGTTGGTTTTGAGAAAACAAAACTATGATGGTATAAACGAATTAGAAGAAGAAGCTAAAAAATTACCCAACGGCGATACTTATTTAGGAAGAGATAATAAAGGAAACCATAAAATAAAATCAGAGGGTAAAGTTACATTTTACAATAATGAAGAAATGGTTTACATCTATGGTAAAGGGTGGGGTCATAAGTTAAATGAAGAAGATGGAATAATTACCACAAGCGATCCACAAAAAGCAAAAGAACTATCTAAAAGTGGAGTAGATGTAGAGTTAACAGAAAAGGACTCTTTTGGAGGTTCCACAGAAGAACCTAATGAATATAAACCAAAGGATAACTGGAGAGACCCTAATTGGTATAAGGACACTTTCGCATGGGCAAATAAAGAACAACTAAAAGTTATCGATGATTTGATTAATAAATCACATAAACAAACGGTAGCTAAAATGGCAATTAAGAGCAACTTTAAAGATGTAATCCAAAAACAAGTAGACAAAAGAGAAGGTTCATATACTCCAATAGAAGATCCAGGTTTCTATTTAGATCTATCTGAACTTATCAAATCCATTGTTAAAGAAAAATTAACAAAAAAATCATCAGTAGATACCCACATTAAAGATTTTCAAAATTCAGATGCCCCCCAATTTAAAGGTAAATCAAAAGATAAAAAAGTACAGATGGCCGTTGCCTCTTATTTATCTAAAAGAAACAAATAATGACTAAAACAGAGTTAAGGGAAAAAATAAGAGCACTAGCACTACAGGTGGTGGATGAAACGGGTAAAGCCGATGATGCCGCTATAGCTTATGACGAATTGACTAAGTTCCCTGAGCTTAAAGATCAAATAGTTGCTTTATTAACACACGAGTTTGATTCTTTTGTAGAAGGGATTGATTGGGTCTCTCCCCGTCCCTCATCTTTTCGTATAAACTTATTGAATGGGTCAAATTTCTTACTTACCTTTACTCCTCGTAGTTGGATAGCACAAGTAGAGGGTAAAAAATATTACCTATTAAACCTAGACGAAGAAGAGTTTGCTGCCAAAGCAATTGGTCGTATATTACAATATGGTCCCGCTAGTGGAGCAGAAGTAGAAACCGATTCATCATCCGAAGAAGTAGATGTTGATGTAGATGTAGAAGCATAATGAAAGACATATACGATAAATTTTTTACAAAATTTGCTTATAAATTCGATAAAGGATATCCTGATATGGATAATTCTAAAGATATTGCTTTACTTGAATCACTAATAAGTGATTTAACAAAAGAGAAATTTAAAGTTATGACAGAACAAACAGACGCTGAAGAAGGTCTTGAAATATTAAAACAGAAATTAGACCTACCAGACGAAAAATATTTAAGAAAGAATAGTAAAGAATACAGATTATTAGTACCTCGAAATCAAAGATCGGAATTCATTAATAAAATGGATGCTATTGAGGGGTTTGAATATGATGGATCTATGTCAGGTTCTTCTATTGGGGGAATGAGATATAAAGATGCTAGATTTTTAATTAAACCCGAAGGTTTACAAGGTAGAAATGCCCCTGGATTAGATAATGAAGATGTATTAGTTACTAATGTTAGAAAGTATCTAGAAGAAGGAGCTAAAAATATAATCTTTAAAGGTGAAAATAAAAACTATACTTGTAATAATGTAGTTGGTATTAAAGATGTAGGGTTAGATGTAGCAGGAGGTAAAAAAGCTGATGTTATTATAGAGGGAGAAAATGAAGATTACCCAATATCAATAAAAAAATTAAATGCTGGTTTCTGGGAAAGCGCAGATAGAAGGTATAAGTCTGTACTTATGAATTTATTAGATAAAATAAATGATAGAGATATACCCGGATTAGGATTAAGACCATATCTTGATGTACAAGGTAACGAGAAAAAAGGAATTTTCGTTATGTATGATACTAACACAGATAAGAAAATATCAGGAGTAATTGTTACTGATCTTCCAGATAAAGAAGAAAGTTCAATTATTTTTGGTTCAGATAATGCTGTTGTAATATATGGTACTTATCTTGATAGTAGTTTTAAATTAGAAGGAGAAAATCTAATAATAAAAGTAGGTAAAATACTTGAAGATTTAGATGATGTAGCAGAATTTAATTTAGAACCTGTGTTAAATATAAGACATGATTCTACAAGACAAGGACAAAGAGGTTTAAGATCAATAGTAGAACCAGAAATTAATGTCTATAAAGGTGGTGATAAACCTACTGGAAATAGAATAGAAATATCATATAACGAATTAATAGGATAATTATGTGTAATAATTGTGGATGTAATACTTGTAAAACCGAACTTAAGGGACCACTCTTAACCGAGGATAGGATTGAAGGATTAATATCCAATAACTTACAATATCATATAGATAGAAATATTCCATTAACTGAAAAAACACCAGGAATTAGTTCGGATGAACATTTATCTATAATTAAAGAAGCAAGAAAATTATACTCACGTGACGCACTTGATTTATGTGAAGAAGATGAAGTATTAATGGGAACACATTTAGGGGAGTTCGATTTATATGAAAACGAAATTGTACCATTAGATTTACCTATGTTAGAGGATGAAGAAAAGGGTCAATCCCCTCAACTGGTATCTAAAGAAAACCCAACAGGTGAAACTAAAGGTTTAGACTCAGAAACAATGTCTAAAATTCTGATGAAAATAATGCAGAGTATTGAAGAAATAGACGTAACTAAAAGTGGTAAATTAAACGAATCTTCTATTAATATTAGTCAAGTAAATAAATCCTATTATATTTACATCAAAGAAGGAGATAAAGTTAGAAAAAAACACTTTAAATTTATTACTTAGGTTAAAAATATAATATGTATAAGCAGATCAAAGAACAAAATACCAACCAGTTTGGGTGTAAATAAACTAAAATAAAACAAAATGAAAGATTTCGATTTAAAAGAGTATATCTCAAACAAAACAATCCTAAAAGAAGGTATTTGGTCAATTGGAAACCCCGATGATATTAAATTGTTTATCCATAAGATCAAAGAACTCCAAGAAGATTACCACCAAGTAGTTGGAAGTGATGATGTATATGATGGTTTAAGTAGAGCACTCTCTGGAGCTGAAGATATATTAGGAATTGCGGTAAAAATATAGCAAAAAATAAAAACATATAGAACAGATTCATAGCCTGTTCGATTAAAAATAATTAAAGAGATCTGTGGCCTCCATTTGGAGGTCACATTTAAGTTTCGTATATTATAACATAATTAAGATATAGTACATGCAAGAAAAATTAGTAATCATAGGAGCCGGGGTAGCCGGAGTAAATGCTGCAACTACTTTAATAGATGGTGGTTATAAAGGAAAAATTACCATTATAGATATGGGTTTAGATCCATATCGTAGACCACTCTCAGATGTAATGAGAGGTTTTTTAGGAGCAGGAGGATGGTCAGATGGTAAATTAACTTACCACACTTCAATAGGAGGTCAATTATCAAAGTATTGCGGAGAAGAAAAAGCAATGGAATTATTTGACCAAGTAATTGATAATTTCAAACGTTTTCACCCCAACCCCGACGAAGTACAATGTTCAAACCCAACAGCAGAACCTGACTTTATCAAACCCTATTTTGGATTAAAATTATTCCCTGTATGGCATATAGGCACAGATTACCTTCATGATATTGCTAAAAATTGGTATGACTTTTTAGTAGAAGGTGGTGTTGAATTTTTATGGGAAACTAGAGTTACTGGAATTGATTTTGATAATCAAGAATTATATTGTGATTGGGATACTCCAAAAGAAACAATAAAATATGATAGACTTATATTTGGTGTAGGAAAATCCGGTATTGACTTTGGTAAAAATTTAGCCGAACAATATAACCTACCAACCGAACCCAAACCAGTACAAATAGGAGTAAGATTTGAAGCCCCCCAAAAACATTTTCAAAAACTAATAGATATTTCATATGATTTTAAACTTTATCGCAAATTTGAGGATAAAGGCGTTTCACTTCGCACGTTTTGTACAAACAATAATGCTGCATATGTGGCCGTAGAGGACACTTACGATAACCATTCATACAATGGACATGCTAAAAAAGATGAAAAATATCGTAACGATATGACCAACTTTGGGATATTAATGGAAGTTCAAGGAATTGATAACCCCTTTGATTGGTCAAGAGAATTAGTATCTAAAGTAAATGCTCATGGAACAGGATTATATTATAGTCCTTCTCGTAAACCATCAACAACATCTGAAGGTGTAGATGTAAGTGCACACCAAATAGACTGGATGGGATTACAGGTAGTATCTGAAGCATTTGGAGGATATTTTGAATACATTTCAGATTTTATTAATGACATGAAAAAAATATTCCCAACACTTGAAGATGATTGGGGTATTTATATACCCGAAGTAAAATATCTGTCACCTGAGCCACTTGTCGATTACACCAATTTAGCCCTTATCAAATATAGCAACGTTCATTTTGTTGGAGATGCTTTATCAGCTAGAGGTATAACGGTAAGTGGTGCACAAGGTACATACGTTGCGGAGCATATATTAGAAAATTAGGATTATCCATAAAACTTACGTATATTTACGATATGAAACAACAATACAAAGAATGGCCTATAAGTCAAAAACTAAAGAAACTAGATGGAACTATAGCTTATGTATGGGATAAAAAATTACATAACTGGGAGGGTCCGGCACTAATTCCTGAAGGGAACGAAAAGAAAGCAGAATATTATCTTTACGGAATACAATATAGTAAAGAAGATTATAAAGAACAACTTAGAGGTAGAACAGGTTTACCTTGGTATAAACAACCAGCCCCAAAAGGGCAAAATCACCGAAACTAATATGAAAATAGGGTTATGTGGTACTATGAGTGTGGGTAAAACTACATTAGTAAATGCCTTAAAAAAGACAAAACGATTTAAAGATTATATATTTGCAACAGAGCGTAGCAAGTATTTAAGTGGGTTAGGTATCCCTTTAAATACAGATTCAACATTAAAGGGTCAAACAGTATTTTTAGCTGAGAGGTGTGCTGAATTAATGAATGAAAACATTATAACAGATAGGACCATAGTTGATGTTATGGCCTTCACTCAAAACTCTAAATCTATACAACATCAGGATAAAAAAATATTTGAAGAATATGCTAAGGAATTACTAAATGAATATGATTATATTTTCTACATTTCCCCTGAAGGTATCCCTATGGAAGATAATGGCGTTAGAGAAATAGATGAACACTATAGAGATTTAATAGATTACACAATTACTTCACTAATTAGAAAATGGGGCCACAGAGTTCAAAGTCCTATTGAAGTAATAAAGGGCACAACAGAAGAAAGAATCCAACAAATGTTGAATATTATAAGATTTTAACATATTTATAATAAACACTCTAATATAATGAAGAAATCTGAATTAAAATCTTTTATAAAAGAAAACATCATAGATACTTTGACTGAAAGCCCTTCTAGCGAAGAAATAAGATTAGAAGGAGATATTGATGATGATGATGTAGAGGCAAAGGCAATTAAAGCAGCAAAAGGTGCTAGAGGTAAACATAAAAAATTAGACTTAGCAGTTAAATCTTTAAAAAATATTACTACCGATATGAAGTCCTTAGCTAGAAAATATAGTAGCGCTGATGATACAGAAAAAGAGAAAATCAAAGATATCCTAAGGAAAAAAACACCTATTAAGAAGGAATTGGAATCCTTAGTTGCAAACTTAGAAAAAAATGCTGTCTAAAGAAAGGTTAATAACATATGGTATAATTTTTACCCTATTAAGTACATTAATATATTTTGTATTTTTAGGTAAAGAGGAGTATGTTGAAGATTATAGCTTTAAAATAGAATCACTAGAATCAAAAGTTGATTCTCTACATAACATAAATAATATTTTAGTATTTAAAATAGATACATTAAACCAACAGATTTCTAAACTAGATAAAGAAATCGACCATCAAGACAATAAAATTGTCACACTAAAATGGAAAATAAATGAGAAAGTTAATAATGTTGATCTTTTTGATAATGATGAGCTTACAAGGTTTTTCACAGAAAGATACCGTAAAATCGATACAGTTAAAAACCCCAATAGCCAAATTAGTAATTAAGGATTTAATTAAAGGCGACGGGGCAAAGATAGAAATAAATATATTAGGTACAAAATTGTCATTATTAGAAACAAAATTATTTTTAAAGGATAGTATTATTATTAATCTAAACAAAAGTGTTGTGACTTTTGAAAATATTTTATATACTAAAAAAAGCCAACTATATATAGCTCAAGAACTATCCCAAAGACTACAAAACGATTTAAAAAAACAAAAGGTAAAAACTAAATTATTCCAATTTGGTTCTGGTGCATTATTAGTAGGGGCAATAATATTATCTTTAATAAAATAGTATGTCAGATTTAAAAAGAGTAATACGCCAAGAATTTCTTAAATGCGCCCAAGATCCAGTGCATTTTATGCGTAAATACTGTTATATACAGCACCCACAACGTGGTCGCATACAATTTAATCTATTCCCCTTCCAATCCAAAGTCCTCACGTTATGGAGGGAAAACCCATATTCTATAATACTAAAATCTAGACAATTAGGAATCTCAACCCTATCCGCAGGTTATTCTTTATGGTTGATGAGTTTCCACAAGGATAAAAATATACTTTGTATAGCAACAAAACAGGATACCGCAAAAAACATGGTTACGAAAGTAAAATTCATGTATGAAAATTTACCTTCATGGCTTAAAGTTGATGCTCCTGAAAACAACAAACTAACACTTAGGTTATCAAATGGTTCACAAATTAAAGCTACCGCAGCTTCTAGTGATGCTGGTAGATCAGAAGCTGTATCACTTCTAATTATTGATGAAGCAGCCTTCATTGAAAATATTGGTGATATATGGGCATCCGCCCAACAAACACTAGCTACCGGGGGTGGGTGTATTGCTTTATCTACACCTTATGGAACAGGTAATTGGTTCCACCAAACCTGGACCCGAGCTGAACAGGGGGAAAATGATTTTTTACCAATTAAATTACCTTGGTTTGTCCATCCTGAAAGAGACCAAGTCTGGAGAGATAGACAAGATAATCTACTAGGTGACCCTAGAATGGCGGCACAGGAGTGTGATTGTAATTTTAGCACTTCCGGGGATATAGTATTCTACCCAGAATATATAGAATATTACGAAAAATCATTTATAAAAGACCCAATTGAAAAAAGGGGTGCTGATCAAAATCTATGGGTATGGGAAGCAGCGGATTATAGTAGAACATACATGGTAATTGCTGATGTATCTAGAGGAGATGGAAAAGATTACTCTGCCTTCCATGTTATAGACACAGAAACTAATGTCCAAGTAGCTGAGTATAAGGGACAAATCGGAACTAAGGAATATGGTCATTTATTAGTAGGAATAGCCACAGAATATAATGAAGCATTATTAGTAATAGAAAATGCAAATATAGGATGGGCTACAATTCAAGTTGTAATTGATAGAGCATATCAAAACCTTTATTATTCAACACGGGGGGGAGAAACCAATGTAAATTCGTATTTTGATAAATATCAAGATAATTCAAAAATGGTGCCTGGATTTACAATGTCATCAAAAACACGACCTATGGTAATAGGTAAGTTCCAAGAGTATATAAGTGATAAGGGTGTAACCATTCAATCTAAAAGGTTAATCGAAGAGATGAAAACCTTTATATGGCGTAATGGGAGACCAGAAGCACAATCGGGGTATAATGATGATTTAGTTATGGCTTTTAGTATAGCTATGTATATAAGAGATACAGCTCTTAAATTTAGACAAAGAGGTTTAGACCTAACAAGAGAATCACTTAATAACATACAAGTTAATAGAACAGCATATCAGGGTAGTTATGGTAATCACAACACAATCAAAAATCCTTACGAAATAGACACAGAACACGGCAAGGAAGACATTAATTGGCTACTATAATAATATTTATAATAATAACAAATAAAAAATGGCAAATACAAACATATTTAATAGATTAAGAAGATTATTTTCAACGGATGTTGTAATAAGAAATGTTGGTGGTGACCAAGTTACAACAGTGGATTCAGGACATATTCAATCTAGTGGAGAATATGAGACTAACGCTTTAGTTGATAGATTTAATCGAGTATACTCTACAGCCCCCTCATCACTATATGGAGCCCAATTTAACTTAAATTATCAATATTTAAGAACTCAATTATACTCAGAATATGATATAATGGACCAGGATGCGATTATTGCTTCTGCCCTTGATATATTATCCGATGAGTCAACTCTTAAAAATGATATGGGTGAAGTGCTTCAAATTAGAAGTTCAAACGAAGATATACAAAAAATACTTTATAACCTATTTTATGACGTTTTAAATATTGAATTTAATGCCTGGATGTGGGTTCGCCAAATGTGTAAGTATGGTGATTTCTTCCTTAAGTTGGAAATATCAGAAAAATTTGGTGTTTATAACGTAATACCTTATACCGCATACCATATTGAAAGAATGGAGGGCCAAAATCCTGAAAACCCAGCAGAAGTAAAATATAGATGGAACCCTGATGGTTTTGCTGGTGGGTCGTATGGTTATTATAATGTACCTAATCAAAGTGGTGAAGATGATAGAGGTGGTATAATATTTGATAACTATGAAATGGCTCATTTTAGGTTTGTAGCAGATGTTAACTATCTACCTTATGGTAGGGCTTATATCGAACCCGCTAGAAAACTATTTAAACAATATACATTAATGGAGGATGCAATGTTAATTCATAGAATTGCACGCGCCCCAGAAAAAAGAGTATTTTATGTGAATGTAGGAGCAATTCCACCAAACGAAGTAGAAGCCTTTATGCAGAAGACAATATCAAGCATGAAGCGTACTCCTATGATAGATGAAAAAACCGGCGAATATAACTTAAAATACAACATGCAAAACATGCTTGAAGATTTTTACATCCCGGTTCGTGGAAACGATAATTCAACAAGAATTGACACTACTCCCGGCTTATCATATGACGGAATACAGGATGTTGAGTATTTACGAGATAAATTATTTGCCGCCCTCAAAATACCAAAAGCCTTTTTAGGATACGATGAGAATATTGAAGGTAAAGCTACATTAGCCGCGGAAGACATTAGATTTGGTCGTACTATTGATAGAATACAAAGAATAATACTATCAGAATTTAATAAGATTGCTTTAGTTCATTTATATACACAAGGATACACAGATGAAACATTGACTAATTTTGAATTATCAATGACTACCCCATCTATTATATACGATCAAGAAAGAATAGAATTACTAAAATCAAAAACGGAATTAGCACAACAGATGCTTGACCAAGGTTTAGTACCCTCAGACTGGATTTACCATAATATCTTCCACTTTAGTGAGGACCAATATGATGAATATAGAGATTTAGCTAGAGAGGATGCTAAACGTAAATTTAGATTGTCTCAAATTGAAACAGAAGGTAATGACCCCGTTGAAACATATAAGTCATATGGAACACCACATGATTTAGCATCATTATATGGTATGGGAAGAATGCAATCCGACCCATCAAATGTACCCGATTCTTATGGGGATGACCTTGAATTAGGAAGACCTAAAGATTCAAACACAACCCGAGGTAAACAAGAGAGTAATTTTGGTAAAGATCCATTAGGGGTTAAAAGAATGAAAGACACCGACAAAAATGACGGTAGTGCTTTAAGGGAATCTGAAAGTGCTCACTTAACTTATCTTAAAAATAAGGAAATGTTCACCTCCCTTAAAAAAACAAAACTTATCTTTGAAGAAGATAAAAATTCATCATCACTACTTGATGAATCTCAACTAAAGAGCTAATATTTATAAATAAATATATTTTTGATGAAAATAAAACATTCAAAATTTAAGAATACTGGTATACTCTTTGAATTACTAGTACGACAAATTACAGCAGACACATTGAAAGGTTCTGACTCCCCTGCCATTGATTTACTTAGAGAGTATTTCGTGAAAACCGAGTTAGGACGCGAGTATAAATTATACGAATGTATATTGAAGCCCCAAGTATTAAATGAAGGTAGAGCAAATCTACTTATATCTACTATATTAGAAAATTCTAAAAAGTTTAATAGGTCTTCCCTTAGGAAACAAAAATATAATTTAATTAACGGGATTAAAAAACACTATAACTTAGAGTCTTTCTTCGGTACTAAAGTAAAAAATTATAAAGAAATAGCTTCTATTTATACTTTAATTGAAAGTTATAATTGTAAAGAAATGACTGATCTAGACCAAATAAACAATAATAAAATTACACTATTAGAGCTGTTAACCAACACTCCTACACCCGCTAAAAAAGAAGAAGTAATAACTGAGTTCGCTACCTATGATAAGGATCTAAGAACCTTAACCTATAGAATATTATTAGAAAAATTTAATGACAAGTATGATGGTTTAAATAAGGAACAAAAAGAAATCCTTAAAGAATTTATATACTCCGTAGACTCAACCCCAGCATTAAGAGAATTTTACAATAAAAAGGTTAATGTACTAAAAGAAACATTAACTAAGGTTTCAAGGTCTATAAAAGATAAAGCCACACAGATTAAAATCACAGAAGTAGCAAAATTACTATCTTATTTAAGCAAGAAGGAAAGGGTAGATAATGACAATTTAGTTGATTTATTACAGTATTACGAACTAGTAAAAGAAATAAAAACAGCAAATGGGGTACAAGTACAAAATTAAAGAGGCAGGATCCCCTGAATTTAAGGTGGGTGATATCGAGATAAATCGTGGTGTCAAAACTAAAATAACTGATATTGACCCCAGAACAGGAGCAATTACATGGGATATTGATTATCTTCCCAATCTTGACAGGTTAGTTGAGGATTCAGCTGATTTAGTCGTAACTGCTAAGGGTGTATATCAAAAAGCTAAAGATGATAGAAAGTTTCTAGACATATATGAACAAGCTAAAAGATTAAGAAATTCCATCCGCACCCACGTTAGAAACAACTACCCCGAAGACTATAAAAAGGCAATGAGAGAGGGAAATAAAATAAATGAAGTTTCCTTTGATGATGTATTAGATTTAAGAGCTGATAAAAAAGATTTAGAAGATAGAATTGCTCAAGTATATAGAGAAATGGAACAAGAAGCTGAACCAGAAGGAGGTCCTATAGCAGATCAATATGCTGATGCTTTACATAAATTAGAAGATAAATTACACAGAGTCATGAAACAAATCAATGACTATGATATGAATGAAACATCTATGTCTGGTGCTGCTGGTGCTTATTTAACACCTTACGCTTTTAAAATACCTAAAAAGAAGAAAAAACTAAAAGAACAACAAAAGATTATGTTATCTCCTGAGGATAAGAAAAAATTCGCTGACGAATTAACAGACGCTAATCATGATGTTAACCAACAGGATTTTGATACAATAGCACAATATAAATCTGCCAGAAAATCCGCTGAGAAGAAAGTAAGGGACAAATGGGCCCCAAATTTAAAAGAATCTGGAATATATGATTTAACATCCTTCCATGGGGGATTAAAAAACAAAACTTCAGAGGAAGATGAAATAAAAAATATGTCAGATGAAGAATTAAAGGGAGAAATAAGTAAAATAGATTCAACAGATTATAAAGGTTATGGTCGTTCTGCAAAACTGAGGTCTTCTATAATGAAAGGAGAATTAAAAAAAAGGGGAAATATTAAAGAAGATTCTCAAGTTAAAATTTCAGAACCTAGATTTATAAAAGATAAAAACAACCCTAATTTTTTAAATGTCTATATTGATTACAGTACAGGACCAGGTGGAGCATCAATTGCTTTAGGTAAAGAAACAATGACAGGTCAAATTAGAAGAAAAAGTGCTGCTGCCGCTGTAGATAAATTAAATAATATAGCTAAAGACTTAACATCCAAATACGATGTAGAAGATATTGAAGTAACAGATTTAGAAAATGGTAAAGCACAATTATTTGCCGTATCAGATGATTTTATAGATGGGATTAAAGAAGGAGTAGGAGCAACATTAGGACCAGGACCAGCTGCAGGACCTGATGGAGTTAAAGATAATGCTTATGTAAAGCAATTTAAATACCAGTTAGTACCTAAAAATAAACAAGGTACTTATGTACAAAAAGGATCAACTTTACTAGTTCGTAAACTTTGGGAAAAGGCTTAATATTTATAATATGAATTATGGCAATTAAAGAAGTAACAAGTAAAGAGGATTTATTTCAAGAAGGACGTATCAATGCTTTTGACGAAATAGAAAACCGCTTGGATGCAATTAAAAAACCATTAAGACAAGCTAAAATTGAAACAATAAAATACTACAGAGAAAACCCATCCAGTTATAATGTAGTTACTGGTACAGATTTAATAAACGACTATATAAAAGATATTGAAACATTACTAGAAAAATAATTAATATGAAAACATTACAAACACAATATAATTTAATCAAAAAAGGAAAAGGTAACAAATCTATTTTCTTAAAAGAAGCAAAAGCAAAATACCCAAACATGATTAATAACGCTGCTTCTTTCGATCAAGCCACTCACATTCTTAAAAAAAGAAGTGTAATTACGGAACATTATGTTGATTTACAACCTATCAATACAATTGAAGCTTCTCCAAAACAAGATTGGGAGAATAAGTTCGCCAAATATTTAGCTGAAGGTGAAACAAAAGACAAAGTTAATACTAAGGAAGCTGAAGATAAAATCAAAGCGGATCCTAAGTTAAAGTTCGAAATGGAGACTAAGCAAACCGGTAAATTTAAAATTTCTAACGAGGTTGAAAATGTAGCATCTAGCAACTATGATTATTCACCTAAAGTGGATAACATTAATAATGTTAATGCCCAAGAAATGATGAATGGTGTCTATTGTGAAATTAAATCCAACCCAAAATTAACATTAGAAGAAGCACAAGATGTAGTAATTAAAAACCTAGCTAAAGATTCTTTACACTATGTCAAAGAAGGACAATTTGGTGTTGAAGGTTTAGGATACCAAGAAGAATCAGTAGGTTTAGGTGGACCTAAAAAGAACAAAGGTGAAACTTATGGTGGAAGCGGGTATAGTGAAAAATTAGAAAACAGTAGCAATGCTTATGAAGTTGTTAAAGAATCAGTAATAAAGCATCTTAAAGAACACTTAGGTGGTGTTGCCACTAGTGGTAACCCAAATAGCTTAGCTGCTATGTCGGGTAGAGTAATCAATCAAATGTTAAAGGAAGAAGGTTTACTTGAAACACCAAACTCTTTAGATAATTTTGTAAATGAGTTAAATGATGAAAAAGAACTTCCAATGGATGAAGATAGTTTCGACGAAGCAAGAGATAAAGCAATAGAAGCATCTCAAGAAAATGCAGGTATGGAAGAAGAATCAAGACCTGACTACCCAGATGTTGATGGTGATGGCGATACAAAAGAACCAATGGCCAAAGCAATTAAGGATAAAAAGAAAAAAGTTAAAAAAGAATCAATCGATTCTAGATTGGCTGAGATTGGTAAACAATCAGACGAAGTTAAAATGGAAGCACAATTAAACTTCTTACATGATTATATAGCAGAAAAAATAGAAAGAATTGATTCAATTAATGAGGACGAAAATCTTAAAGAATTAATTGACAAGTCCAAAATGAGAGAAATGCAAAGAGAGATTAAACTTTTAGAAAAGAAAAAATCACAAATGGAGAAAATCTATGAAAAATCTTGCGGTAAAAAATACACCAAAAAGGAAATAGTTGATGAGACTGAAGATGTAGATGAATCTTTTGATAGTGTAGTTGATAAAATCATGGACTCAGGCAAATCAAAGGAAGATGCTGAAAAAATTGCGGGGGCAATAAATGCTAAATACGTAGGGAACTATAGATCATAATTAATCCATTATATGAAGACATTACTAATTGAAACACATGCTTTTAAGGCATCCAAACAATCATTAACTGAAAATGTTACTGAGAATGGTAACTTATTAGTTGAGGGTGTATTAGCCACTGCTGAAGTAAAAAATGGTAATGGTCGATATTATTCCAAACAATTATGGGATAGAGAAATGGAAAGATATAGTGAAATTATTGAACAAAGACGTTCAGTGGGAGAACTAGATCACCCGGAATCATCAGTAGTAAATTTAAAAAATGTATCTCACTTAATATCCGAATATTGGTGGGATGGAGATAATGTAATGGGTAAAATAGAAATTTTACCAACCCCAGCAGGAAATATACTTAAAGAATTGATTAACCATGGTGTTACCGTAGGGGTATCATCAAGGGGGATGGGTTCATTAGAAGACAGAGGTGGTGTAATGGAAGTACAAGACGATTTCGAATTATTATGTTGGGATTTTGTTTCTACACCTTCAAACCCCGGTTCCTACATGCATATTATTAAAGAAGGTAAGGAAATGGTTAGCTACGATTATACAAGAGTTAACCACATAGTAACAGAAATACTTTGTTCTAAAAGTACCTGTCCTATCTTTTAATTTCTAAGATATTTTCATATACGTATAATCATAATACACCATGAGTATCTTTATATGGTGTTAGACAAATAATAATATCTATTACGATTCATTAATAATCGTATTTCACAAACAAAATTTTGGGATTATGGCAACAAACAGAGATTTGCTAAAAGAGGCTATTGCTGATGCTAAGACCGTAAAGGAAACAGCCATCGCAAACGCCAAACTTGCTCTAGAAGAAGCTTTTACACCACACCTTAAATCTATGCTAGCTGCAAAGTTAGACGAGATGGATAGAGAGGATGAAGTAAAAGAATCAGAAGAAGAAGTTAAAGAAGCTGATGCTCCTAGTTGGAAAAGAAAAAATTCACCAGCTGGTGATACTTTAGACCTTGCACCACGTAAAGTGGGTACATCAACTGTACAGGAAGATGAAGAATCAGTAGATGAGGAAATTGATCTTGACGAACTATTAGCTGAACTTGACAAAGACAAAGAGGTAACTGAAAATGCTCGTACCGACGCAGAAGAAGAAGGCTACAAGGACGGTATTAAGGACGAAAAAGAGGACTTGAAAGAGGACGAACGTACTGATGCTGAAGAAGAAGGCTATTTAGACGGCGAAAAAGACGAGAAAGAAGACATTGAAGGAGAGGAAGATGAAGACATCGACCTAGAAGATATGTCAGAAAATGACCTTAAAGGATTTATCGAGGATGTCATTAAAGACATGGTTACTGCTGGAGAAATCGAGCCAGGTGACGAATTCGTTGAAGACGAAATTGACGTTGAAGTGGTTGACGTAGACGATGTAGAAATCGAAGACTCTGAAGACTTAGATGTTGATATTGAAATCGACGAAGATAGTGAAAAAGTAGACGAAATGTCTAATCCAGATCAAAGAAAAGGTTGGGACGAAAAGAAGAACGGTAAGTTCGAAAAAGAATCTGAACCAGAAATTGAGACGGAAAAGATGCGTAAAATGGAAGAAGATCTTAAGGATGCCATTAATTCAGTTAATGAATTAAAAGGTGAACTTAATGAAGTCAATCTATTAAATGCTAAGTTACTTTACACTAACAAAATCTTTAAAGCTAAAAACTTAACTGAAAGTAAAAAAGTTAAGGTATTAAAAGCATTTGACAATGCTGAGGATGTTAAACAAGCAAAAACCATTTATGAAACACTATCAACGGGTCTTTTAGACAAGTCGATTAGAGAATCAGTAAATAGGGGATCTGCATCGAAAGCTAGTGGTTTAGAACCAAAAGCGACGACAGCTAAACAACCTATTATTGAGTCAAATGCAGTTTACAACCGTATGCGAAAGCTAGCGGGACTTATTTAAAAATTATTATTAACAAAAATTAAAACTATTAATTATGAGCTTAAATTCTCTTTTAGAAAGCGCAAACCCATATCATTCTGTACAGTCTGATGCCGCTAGATTAGCTAGCAAGTGGGAAAAAACAGGTCTTTTAGAAGGTTTAGGTGGTTCCCACAAAAATAACATGGGTATCATTTTAGAAAACCAAGCTAAACAACTTGTAGTAGAGTCATCACAAACAGGTGGTGGATCTGCATCAACAGGTACATTCCAATCACAAACTGCTGTAAACATCGGTGGTCAGTGGGCAGGAGTTGCTTTACCATTAGTAAGAAAAGTATTTGGTCAAATCGCAGCAAAGGAATTTGTTTCGGTACAACCAATGAACTTACCTTCTGGTCTAGTATTTTATCTAGATTTCCAATATGGAAATAACAAACCTCCATTTGCCTCAGGTGATTCACTTTACGGTAACACAGGTTCATCTCCATCAACATCTCCATTTGGTAACACAAACACAGGTGGTCTTTACGGGGCAGGTAGATTTGGATATTCTATTCAAAATTCTTCATCTGCAGTAAACCTCGCTGAGGCATCTGCTTCAGCAACATGGGCTGATGTAAATTTCGATTCTGATTACTCTGCATCAATTGTAGATGGTGATTACGGGGTTTATAAGTACGCCAAGTCTGGTTTCGCATTTGCTGATTATACTGGAGTCCAAGGATTCCAATTATATTCAGGATCTGCTACTGCAGCAGCTACCTTACTAGAATCTGCTACTGCAGGAGTACAAGTATCAGCATTCACAACAACTACTGCGGATGACGTAGTATTTATTGCATTGAAAACAGATATGGTAGATGCGGGTACTTCAGGTGACGCTAGTAATATTATATTCCAATTACAACCTTCTGATAAGTACAGAGGTGACTTTGAAGCAGGAAATTCAGTACCAAACGAATGGAATGATTCAGGTTCAAATGGAAACAGCGGTTGCTGTCCTCCACAAGTAATTCCAGAAATCAACATCCAGATGAAATCATCTGCGATCGTTGCTAAAACTAGAAAACTTAAAGCAGTTTGGACGCCAGAATTCGCACAGGATTTAAATGCATACCATGCATTGGATGCTGAAGCTGAATTAACTTCAATTCTTAGTGAATACATTTCTTTAGAAATCGATTTAGAGATCTTAAGTATGTTGATCGAAGGAGCAGGAGCTGGAACAGAAACTTGGTCCGCAGTAAACAACGAATCAATTACAAATGCAGGAGCAGTAAGTGATTTAGGATTTTACAATTCTCAAGGCCAATGGTTCCAAACATTAGGAACTAAAATCCAGAAACTAAGTAATATTATACACCAGAAAACTCTTAGAGGTGGTGCTAATTTCTTAGTATGTTCTCCAACCGTAAGTACAATCTTAGAAAGTATTCCAGGATTTGCTGCTGACACAGATGGTGATGCAGCTAAAGCTAGCTACGCATTTGGTGTACAAAAAGTTGGTGCAATCAACGGTAGATATAAAGTATACAAAAACCCTTACATGACTGAAAACAAAATCCTTTTAGGATTTAGAGGTTCTCAGTTCCTTGAAAGTGGTGCTGTGTTTGCTCCATATATTCCGTTAATTATGACTCCACTAGTATATGATCCAGATACTTTCACTCCAAGAAAGGGATTATTAACTAGATATGCTAAGAAAATGGTTCGTCCGGAATTCTATGGTACTATCAACGTTTCAGGTTTAAATACTCTATAGTATTAAAATCTAAAATTTTAGTAAAATTAGCCCGAACTTATGTTCGGGCTTTTTTTTTCAATATTTATAATAAAATACTTAATTATGAATGTACCTATTTATGATGGTTGTCCTATATGGAATGAAGAATCGGTTCCTTTCGGATTTTATAATGACGACACCAATTTTCAAACCGATGCGGTAAAAGTATCAAAATTCTGTGCTTCAAGGTTAGGTTATCCTTTAGTGGATGTAGAATTACAATCAAGTTCTTTCTTTACTGCTTTTGAGGAAGCTGTAACCACATATGGTAATGAAATATACGCATATAAAATAAGGGATAATCAATTATCCCTTGAGGGGCTCACAACCGGGTCAAACTTAAACCAAGCGCTTATAACACCTAGTTTTGAACCACTAGTTAGGCTAACAGAACAGTATGGAGAAGAAGCAGGTAGTGGGGGTAATGTACCTTACCACACAGGTTCATTCGTCCTGACATCTAGCGTACAAGACTATGATTTCAATACTTTTATGACCTCTAGTGGTTATACGGGATCAGAATATGCTCACGGTATAGAAGTAAAAAGAGTATTTTACGAAAACCCAATGCCAGCATCAGCAAGATATTTAGACCCTTATGGGGGATTTGGATTTGGTGGGGCGGTAGCAGCAGGTATGATTGGATTTGGAGGATTTGGAATGGGGATGGGGTACTTAATGGCTCCCTTAAACTATGACTTACAAATAATTCAACAAGTAGAAATGAATGAAATGGTTAGAATGTCTAACTATTCATTTGAGCTTAAAGATACGAAATTAAGGATTTTCCCTATACCTAATTTTTCAGGAGCAATAAATACAGGTTCATCATTAGTAATAAACCAAACATTAACAAAAACGGCCACAGTCCCAACTGTCACCTTCTCGACTAACGTAACATCATCATTAATAACCTTACCTACAGTAACACGTGGGGGATCGTCTGTAACAATAACACAACCTGCTAAAGGTGTGATTTTGGGGGATACCGGAACAAATGACACTTACAAATTCATAGTGAAGGAATCGGGAAGTGGTTATGTAAGCGGAGATATAATTACAGTTACCCAAACACAAATAGATGACTCGAGTGTTAGCATTTCAAATTCATCAGCCGATTTAAAATTAACATTAACTGATTCTAACATTACAACGATATGTGCCGGGGGTCAAATATGGTTTGAATATATTTTAAGGGATGACAGAATAAACAGTTCTGTTAAACAAACACCAACTAGTGTCACAAATGTATCAAACACTCCATATGATAACCCAACATATGGACATATTAATTCCGTAGGTAGACAATGGATATTTGAATACACCCTAGCATTATCAAAAGAAATGTTAGGATATGTAAGGGGTAAATATAGTAGTATACCGATCCCTAACTCCGAGGTTAACCTAAATCAAGGGGATTTAATATCAGCGGCAACAGCAGAAAAAACACAACTAATTGAAAGATTAAGGACTTACCTTGATGAAACCTCAAGGCAATCATTATTAAACCGTAGGGCATCTGAAGCAGCGTCAAAAATGATCGAGCTACAACAAGTACCCTATACAATTTTTATAGCTTAATATGGCAATGTTTACAACACAGAGAGATATGTCTCTGATACGGAAGTTAAATCGTGAATTGATGGGTAATATTATTACTCAACAAGCCGCGATATATCAATTCCAATTAGAAGAAACTAAAGTTAATATTTACGGCGAAGCAGCTGAAGAAAAATATTATAATGGTCCTTTCTTATTTAATGTTTTAATAAATAGATCTAACCAAGAATACGGTGAGAATGTAGAAGGTATCCAATACAACCAACCAATTGAATTTTATTTCTTAAGAGATGATTTAGTTGAGAAGGATATAGTTCCAAGGGTGGGGGATATCATACTATATGAAGAAGGATACTATGGAGTACAGAGTACAATAGCTAATCAATATTGGGGAGGTAAAAATCCTGAATATCCTAATAATGATACCGACGGGGGACCAAATCCAATAAACCCGGGTTTAGAAAATTTTGGAAATAATTTATCTATATTAGTTTCAACTTACTACATCCCAGCGGATAAAGTAGCTATTTCACCTTATCAAGAAAGATTCTAATGGCAAAACCAAGAAAACCAATACCAAAGTCACAATTAACTATAAGCAATAAAAAACACCAAGCTTTTAGAGGTAGAGAAGAACAAGGAATACAGACTAACCCTAATGACGCTGTAGTTCCTAACAACCCTAATTATACCGAAACCGGTATACAAGCAAACCGATCATCTCAAATGAGTTTTAAAGATGATGATACTAAACAATTCTCAGTAGGTGTTAAAGATATTGATGAAGCCGTGTTTTATTATTTTGAAAATAAAATAAAACCTTTTGTTTACCAAAATGGGGCAAGAAGAGAAGTACCAGTAATATATGGTGCTCCCGAGAGATGGAAATCATTTCAACGTGATGGGTATTATAGAGATAAAAAAGGTGCCATTATGTTACCTATCATCGTAATTAAAAGAGATTCGATAACAAAAGACAGGACAGTAGCAAATAAATTGGATGCCAACCAACCCAACTTATACGGGGTATTTTCGAGACAATTTGGGCAAAAAAATTTCTATAGTAATTTTGGAACTTTAAACAACAGAATACCCGTTGAAACTTTCCAAGTAGTAGCACAACCGGATTATGTGACTTTAGAATATAGTTGTTTAATTCAAACCTATTATATGGAACAATTGAACAAAATAATAGAGGCGTGTGAGTATGGGTCAGATGCCTATTGGGGTAACCCTGAAAGGTATATGTTTAGGTCATTTATAGATAGTTTCCATACAGCAACTGAGTTAACAGTAAACAAGGATAGATTAGTTACCGGTACTTTTAACATCAGATTAAGAGGATACTTGATACCTGATACAATCCAAAAAGATTTAGCTTCAACTAAAAAATTCAACTCTAAAGCAAAAGTAACAATTACAACCGAAACTGTTAGTGATGTAGAAACAGCAGGGGATACAACTCAAAACCCTACAACAGACCATAGAAGTAGAGGTGAATTTTAATATTTCTTTCAATATTTATAATAAATTAAAAATACAATCATGGTTAATAAAAAGTTATCAAAAGAAGAGTTGCAATCATTAAATAGTTTTCAAAC
>Ga0209554_1000626_pt1 | contig 29441 bp, 29 predicted proteins | sample MarorgKNORR_S2LV_5_FD_188221 | JGI IMG/M metagenome (GOLD analysis project Ga0209554, IMG submission 188221) | Marine microbial communities from the Southern Atlantic Ocean, analyzing organic carbon cycling - Bottom_A/KNORR_S2/LV (SPAdes) (version 2) | ecosystem: Environmental > Aquatic > Marine... | reverse complement strand
CTGACCTTCGCCGGACTTTTCACGGTGGTGCAAAGCCGCCATTATGGCGAAGGCGGACCACATGCCGGCTCCGATGTCCGTGACGGCGATGCCGATCTTTTGCGGCTCACCGTCGGGCTCGCCGGTTATGCTCATCAGCCCACCTACGCCCTGCATGATTTGATCGTAGGCGGGGCGGTTGCGATATGGGCCATCCTGGCCGAATCCGGATATGGAGCAATATACAACCTTGGGGCTAACGGCCTTGACCGCATCGTAGTCCAAGCCGAAGCGCCCCATGACACCGGGCGTGAAATTCTCCACCACCACATCGATGTCCTTGGCCAGTTTCATAAATACTTCTTGGGCTTGGGCGTCTTGTAGATTCAGCGTCAGACTTCTCTTATTTCGATTGATGGAAAGATAATAAGCGCTCTCTTCACCGATGAACGGCGGGCCCCACTTTCGGGTGTCATCTCCCGTACCGGGAATCTCCACTTTGATCACGTCCGCCCCGTTGTCTCCCAGCATCAGTGTGCAGAACGGCCCTGCCAGGGCTCTGGTCAGGTCAAGCACACGGATGCCCTCAAGCGCCTTCATGTATTCCTTTCCTCCGTCCTCTCCGGTCCTGACTTTTACCGCCGCTGACAAGTCTCGTGGCGTGAGCCTGGCCGATCAAAAATGCTTACCAATGTTAACACAGAGCTTTAAGAGGGGTAACGAGCCGGGGACGAGGATGGGAGTTGCGAGGGCGGGGAATAAATGAGGGAGCAGGGCATCGTCAGGGAAGTGGACTCATCTGCCCTTGGACGCCTGAGTTGAAGTCGATAGGGGTCTTGCCGGAACGATCGAGTCCGGCTTGGGACGTAATGCTTTAGGCCACTGATTGAGCCTGCGCCTCTTCGCCAACCGATGAGCTTTTGGCGAAGTGACGGCCGCCGTGGGACAACCGGCGGCGCTTGGCCCCCTGCCACTGGGGCAACGGCTGAGGCAATACCGGGCCGGCCGAGATCTCCAGAGGCTCTCCAGGTTGGCTGCAAACTTCCCGGTTCAAGCCGCATTGCAAGCAGGATACGAACGAACCGTACTGGTCCTGATTAACGTAGAGGTCGCCGCTGCATCGGGGACAGCCTTTAAGCCAAAACATGATGGCCTCCAATAAACCTGATTGAAACTACTTTGACTATCTTGATGCCCGTTGCACCGGGAAAATAGGGTAACGGCACCTGTCAGACCACGGGTGAACCCCCTTACACGACTGTGCCGGAAAGGCCGGTTCCACCATGTATATAGACACGGTGATTCCTTGAGGTTTGACAACAGATAGTGCCCCACCTAGACTTGAATCGCGCCCATACCGCCTGGTTTCAAGACCCTTGACCGGGTAGATTTTGTAGGATTATTTAATCAACGTTGGAAGGAAATATGCGCAACAGAATATTTGCTGCACCGGCCGTGGTTTCCGCGATCTTAATAGCTGTCATCGCATTGACGGCTTGCGGTGGTGAGAAATCCCCAACACCCCTGCCGCCGACAACGGCGCCCGTAGTCCAACCCAACCCTACCGCGACCGCCGCGCCGCTCCCCAGCCCCACGGCCGCGCCGGTGGAAGAAGCCACGGCCGTTCCGGTTACCACCCCAACCGCAACGGTACCGCCTCCGCCCACGCCAGCTACGGCCGATACACCCACTCCCACCAACACCCCTGCGCCCGCTCCGGCAGCGGCGCCCACGCCAACTCCCGTCCCCACGGCGACCACTCCGCCGGCACCGCCGCCCTTTGACGGCACTTATATCCTCATCGTCAATCAACCCGGTGGCGAGTCCTATGCCGGTAAGACGATCACGTTCAAGATAGGAGGGAGCGAGGCTAATGAGACGGGTATCTGGGAGCAAGGCGGCGTTGACGAGTTGAACCTAACCGCGTCCAGCGCAGCCATGGGTAGCAGGCAACTTGTACCGGTCCGTCCCCTGGCCGCCCGCAAAGGATCGAACGGCCGGGGAGGCGTGTTGGCCGCGCCATTACTACAAGCGCCGCCATTGGCGCCCCACGTGTTTGTGGGCACGGCATCGATCAACGGAAATCTGGCGCCTGAGGGCAGTATCGTTTCCGCTTGGATAGATGGGGTTCAAGTACCCGGAGCCGAAACGCCGATAGAAGCTACTCCCGCCGCGTCCGGCGGTGGAGGCGGTCCGGTAGGGCAAGCCCTTGGCGTGATCGGTGACAATCTGGTGCGGGTTTGGAAATTCGACCCGGCCACCCAGTCATGGACCTTCTACGACCCAAGGGCCCTATTTAGCAGCTTCAATTCCATCAAGGAAATGTCGCCCGGCCAGTTCTATTACCTGGTAACGGCTGACAGTCAGACCGCTTCCCTCCATGGGCAACCGCGCACGTTATTCAAAGGCTGGAATCCCTTGGTGTGGTAGGTAAGGATGGACGCAGAGATGGCCTAATTCATGTACGTTTCCTTTGGGATCAACCGAGACACCGGGATCCTGGCACCTCTCTAAACCTATCCCGTAGCGCAGAGACCCATGTGGGTCGTGATTATCGGGCTGCCTGCATGAGGGAATGACATGGTTTCACGCTGTTCATGGCCCAAGAGCGACTCGATGATTGAATACCACGATCGGGAGTGGGGTGTACCCCTTCACGACGACCGGCGGCTATTCGAGTATCTGCTTCTGGACGGCGCCCAGGCCGGCTTGAGTTGGGAATCAATCATCCAGAGGCGGGAGGGCTACCGGGAGGCGTACGATGGCTTCGACGTCAAGGTCATCGCCGCATATGGCGAGGATAAGATCGCCGATCTGCTGAACAACCCGGGCATCATCCGCAACCGATTGAAAGTCCGTTCCTCCGTAACCAACGCCCAAGCCTACCTGGACCTGCAAGAGGAATGCGGCAGCTTCGACACTTATTTGTGGGACTTCGTCGGCGGCAATCCGATGCGCAACGCCTGGACCGGCGACGGCCAGATTCCCGCCACGACCGAATTGTCAGACAAAGTAAGCGCCGACTTGAAGCGCCGGGGCTTCAAATTCGTAGGGTCAACCATCGTCTATGCCTTTATCCAAGCGGCGGGCCTGGTCAACGACCACTTGGTCTCCTGTTTCAGATACCAAGAGGTGAACTCCCTCTAACCCCGTTCCCCCCAACAGGAGTCTCATGGAAAGGCCGCCACGAGAGTCCTCGGCTGACCGTTCAAAACATTCCTGAATTCTCGTGTTTCAAACACAGCCGGACGGTACTATCCGGTCAATGAGCAATACCCCGAGATAATTCCGCAAGTTATTCCCCTAACGATTGCGTGTTTCCGGACTGGGAAACCATCTCACCAAGCTGTAACTATGTTCTAGAATTACGTGTCTGGACAGGCCCGCGAGGTATGAGTGAAGTGTAAAAACGAGACTAAGGTCAGACTTGACCAAGGATATTTGGACTATTCCTTTTAAAGTTTGCGGTCTGATGATCTGGGGATTTAATGGATGCGGTATGGTTGCGTCCCGTATTCAACTTCCCAGCGTATCTGACTTGCATGGCGAGGGATCGACGTGAGAAAGCACATAATTCTGGCATCCGCGTTAAGCATAGTACTGTTCGCTGTGTTCCTATCCGCCGGCAGCGTTTTGGCAGGGGATCAGAACAGCGGCCCCATCCCTCCCGACCTGATCGTTGAAAAGGACGGTTTGGAATGGGTGTGGGCAAGCCCCTGCAAATCCGGCGGTCGCACCGGCACCATTCTTCTTAAGGGATGGTTTTCGCTTTGCTACCACCACCAAACTTGCCGCCCACCCTACCTTTGCTGAGATGGGGGGATTGGAAGCAGGGCTCGATTCGATCCGTTTAAAACTACGAAGTGTGCGTCCCCATATTTCGACCCGACTAATCACCACTGTGACGCTGCTGACTTTAACAGTGGGCGCATCGTATCCGATCCGGCCGGTATACCAGATTGTTGCCATGAAACCCTGCTAGTACGTGGTCTATTAGTTGCCACGGATGAAACCCCGCCAACTATCACCGGGTCGCGGAGTCCGGCGGCCACTAGCGGTGTGTGGAATAACGAACCAGTTACGGTGAAATTCACCTGCACGGATGACGATTCAGGAGTGGCCAGCCTGACCGACGACCAAACCATCAACTTCGAGGTGCAGAATCACTCTGTCGCAGGCACATGCATCGATAACGAAGGTAACCAGGCAACGGTGGTGGTTGGACCTATCTACATCGATCTGACCAAGCCGACGATCAACGCGGCTAGGGACGTAGGTCCCAACGCCAATCAATGGAACAACACCCAGGTCGAGGTGACCTTTACTTGTGAAGATATCGGCGGTTCCGGCATAGACAAATGCACCGCACCGGAAACCCTGGGAGAGGGAGCCGGTCAAAGTTCCTTAGGAACGGCGGTGGACCTGGCGGGTAACAGCGCGTCGGTCACGGAGACACCGATCAACGTAGACCTGACCAAGCCGACGTTAACCTTTGGGATACAGAACCCCTTGGCCAACGGCGCAGGCTGGAACAATTCGGAAGTCGATTTCCCCTTCTCTCCAGGCGACGCTCTCTCTGGGGTAGATGCCACTATACCGGGGAGTAGCCCGGTGGTGGTTAGCGATGAAGGGGAGGGCGTGACCGCCATAGTGACCGTGTCCGACTTGGCTGGCAACTCTGCGGAATTCACGACGCCACCGGTGAATATTGACACCATCGCTCCGGCGCCGCCGTCCTTGCCGGACCTGATAGACGCAAGTGACATTGGTTCATTCCTGGACGACGAATTCACAAATGACGATACGCCCACGTTTGTTGATGGCAAAGCGGTCCCAGATTTAGAGCCGGACAGCACGGTGACTCTGTTCGACGGCGCTGCTGGGCCAGAGATAGGCAGTGGTCCTACTGATGGGTTCGGATCTTATGAGATTACTACGAATGAACCACCGCTATTACCGCTAGACGAAGGTAGCCACAGCATAATCGCCACCGTTACCGACATTGCGGGGAACGAATCGGATGATTCGCTGCCATTGATCATCCACATTGATGTCACGGATCCTATTCTCGCGGTCACTGAAGACGTGATTGAGGGCGTGTTTGAACTAAATGCCACTACTGCCCTGGGAGCGGAAGTGGACCTAGCCGCACTTGTTCTCGCCTCCGATGATGGGCCGGGGGACATGACCGTGACTTGCGCTCCGGACGACCCCCTGTTGGACGATCCAATTTATCCTTTGGGAGCGACTACCCCCGTAAGTTGTATAGCTACCGATGCCGCGGGCAACGCATCAGAAAATGTGCTGTTCAGCATCATAGTGGTGGTACAAAGGATCAACGTAAATATCAATCCCAGCGCACTGAATCTCAACGGTAAGGGTGTTGTGCCGGTGGCCTTGTTAGGCGACGACGGATTCGCCGTCGCAGATGTAGACGCCTTAACTGTTCGTTTCGGCGTTACGGGAATCGAAGCGCCACCCGAGCACGGCGGACACTTGGCTGACGACTTATCCCAACTTAAACTTCACTTCCGATACTCGGAATTAGACATTGATCTGACCCAACCCGGCGACACAATAATCGAACTTGTGATGACCGGCAGTCTGGTAGGCAGCGGAGCCCCCTTTGAAGGGATGGATACTGTTGATTGGTTCGGAACTTTAGCCCCAGGGTGATCGAGCCGGCTCCGGCAACTCTTCCACCAGGGAATGGGACGCCGGGTCAAGGCCAGGGCAACCGTGGCAATGACAATGGGAACTCTGGCCAGGGTAACAACGGAGAAGGAAGAGGTAACGCCGGCCAAGAGAACAATGGAAACAGCAACGGGAATTCCGGGGTAGGCAATAACGGCATCTCCGGCCAAGGTAACAATGGGAACGGCAACGGAAACTCGGGTCAGGGCAACAACGGAAATGGCAACTCTGGTCAAGGACGAGGTAATATTGGAGACCCCAGCTCTCAAAGCGTAGGCTCTGGTGTCGACAATGATGACGATGACGATGACGACGGCGGGGAAGGTAATAGTGGGAACAACAGCAGCAACGCCGGCGGCAACGGGACCGAGAACGGAGGCGGCAACGGAAACGATAACGCCGGTGGCAACGACAACGGCGGCGGGAACGACAACGACAACGGGGGCGGCACCGACAACGGTGGTGGGAACGACACCGACAACGGGGGCAGCACCGACAACGGTGGTGGGAACGACAACGATAACGGGAATGGGAACGACAACGGCGGTGGCAATGGGAATGGCGGCGGGAACGGGAACGGAAATAACAAGTAAGCCGGGGTCAGTTTCCTAGAATTGGACCACCCACCAGCCTATACTCGGGACAGGCTACGGGAACTTCCAAATGGACAAGGCTGTTTTGCCGAAGATCCACTCCAGGTCGTCTTGGCTGGCGAAGGGCATGTGCTCCTGAGGATACCGCAGGGCGTTGCTGTATCCTTCCCTTAGACTGACCGGTGGGTAGTCGCTGCCCCAAGTCATCCTTTGCGGCCCAAACGCCTCGTAGGCCATGTCCATGAAAGGTGGGATGTCTTGATAAGGGAAGGGCGGCGGGCAGATCTCTCCGATGCCGTGAATCTTAACGTAAGTGTTAGGGAAGCGGGCTAGTTCCAGCATCTGCCGGTATTGAGCGTAGGGAGGTTCGGGCCGCTGGGTCTCTCCCACCGCCCAGACTCCCACTCCTCCCAGGTGTTCGATCACGATTTTCAGGCCGGGCAGAGCCTCGGCCAGATCAGCGAAATCGGTTGACGCGAACACGTCTGTCGGACCGCCCACGCTTACCGACATCCCCAGCGACTCGGCTTTGCGCCAGATGGCCAGTGGGTCGTCACCCGGCGAGCGTTGAAAGTTCCGTAGCCGGATCGACTCGGCCCCTTCTCCAGCCCATCGCTCCAAGTCGTTAAGGGCGTTGGGGCTGTCCACGTCTACTCGACAGACCACGGAAAACCGCCCAGGGAACCGGCGCATGGATTCAATGACGTAGGTGTTGTCTACGGTGGTGGATGATTGCACCAGCACCGTTTTCTCAACCTGGTTATGCTCCATCTGGGCCAGTAGAATCTCGACCGGTTCGTAGATGTGCAAGGCGATGTGAACGTGGCTGTCGACGATTAGCACCTTTAATCTCCCTTTTGGAAAACGATCGTATATAAAACGCGGCTTACGCTGGTGGGTGGAGCAACTCCCCTTTTATCGCCCGCCATAGATACAGCGCCGCCCGGAAAGCGATGAACGACTTTTCCAGGTCCATAACTTGGCGGGCTTCAAACTCCGGGGCGGATTTGCCGAACCTTACCGTCCAAGCCTCGGTGACCGGATTTCCGGTCATCTCTTCCAGGGCCTTGGCGTAGGCGGCAACTTGCAGGGCGTATTCGGGATAGATACCGTTGCTGGTCTTCCAGTCCAACGCCACCAGACTGCCGTCACGGTAGGCGATGGCATCCATGGCTCCGGCGTAGCGGTACTTGGCGGAAAAGACCATGGTCTCAGTCAGCTTGATATCCAGGTGGGCTTCGCGGCGCCATTCGGCGAAGTTGTTGACCACCAACTCCATCTCGGGCGGGATCTGCGGCTCCAATCCTTGCACTATTTGGTCTATGGCTACGTGGGCCTGAGTGCCGAAGTCGGCGGCCTCGGACCTGATCTGTTCCGGCCGGCGCCGGGCCTCGGCGATTACCTTGGACACCCACTCAGGGGTGATTGCTTCTTGAGCCCCGGTGCGCTTCATCAACGCGGTTTCCACCGATTCCAGCGCCATATTTCTGGCCCAGGGCACCAAGGCCGGTTTATTGATAACGTCCAACACGGTCGTCACCGATGGGAACAACCCGTCGAACCCTTCAACCCGGTAGTGGCGTCCGCCTGGGGCTCCGTCGACTCTGGTGATAGAAGGGGTGTTGAGTAGCATGTTTTCGCCCATCACTTCATTTGGGTTCAGATAATCGGGTTATCCCGGCGCGATCCCTGACGGGGTGTTCAAAGTGATTAAGATATAATAGCAGACCTGTGACGCTGACCTGGCAATCGACCGGCGCTCAGTAAGCATTCCATGACGGCGTTGAAAAACAGACCTATAATCAGAACCGATAATTTTTTACACAACCAGCGAGGAATCACGGGCCTGGAAACGGCCATCGTTCTCATCGCCTTCGTGGTAGTCGCTTCGGTTTTCGCATTTGCTGTGCTCAACACTGGATTTTTGAGTTCGGAAAAGAGTAAAGAGGCGGCTCTGGGAGGTCTGCAGGAAACGTCGTAGACCTTAAGCCTCCGTGGAGAGGTGATTGCGGATTCTAACGCCGCAAAGACCGCCGTCGACCTCATAAAGTTCAATCTGGCTCCAGCGTCCACCGCATCCGAGTCTGTCGACCTGTCCACCACCGGCAGTGTCATAACCTATCTCGATGATTTCCAGGGCATCAACTGTCAAAACCCCCAGAGCTTCGACGGGGACCCCGACACCGCCGAGTGTTCCTGGTCTTCTGAATGGTTAATCGGCTCAGGAGAAATCGTTGACCCCGGTGAGCAGGTGGAAATTACGGTCACCCTCACCAACCTGACCCCTCTTTTGGCCGCGAAGCAGGAATTCACCATACAGATCAAGCCCAACAAGGGCGCGGTCGTCATCGTAACTCGTACGCTGCCCGGGGAACTGCAGGGAATCATGGACGTGAAGTAGCCCCGGCCTGGTGATTCTGCGTCATGTTGGTTGTGCTGGACTGCCTGGTTGTAGCGGTCACCTCAGATTCCTCGCCGCCCTTTAGCGGAAGGGCTGGTGTCGGAATGACGAATTGTGCGGACGAAGGTTGGCAATTCTATTTTCGGAGCAATGACAGTTGTTACTTCTGCCTGGATAGGGTATTACTGGGCCTAGGTAAGGATTCGGTGAACCGCCTTGTGAGGCCTAGCGAAAGCTATCCGGCTGGGGGAACAGGGACAGCAATGGCGAGACAGTAGTTATGGTGCTCATGTCGATGCTATCGATAGTTGTGCGGCCGCACATGCCCATGGTCGCGTCCAGCTCGTCCCGGAGCATCTCCAAGACTGACAGGACCCCGTTCTCCCCGTCCACCGCCAGGCCCCAAAACAGAGGCCGTCCGACCAGCACGGCGCGGGCCCCCAGAGCCAAGGCCTTGAAGATGTCGGAACCCCTGCGGATACCTCCATCCATGTAGACCTCGATGCGTCCATCCACGGCCTCCACCACCTCTGGTAGCACCTCGATAGTGGCCAAGGTGGTGTCCAGGTACCTGGCGCCGTGGTTGGAGACAATCACGCCCTTGGCGCCATGTTCGGCGCTTTGCCTGCCGTCTTCCCCCACCATGATTCCTTTGACCACCACCGGCAGCTTGGTGTTAGCCGCCAGCCAGTCCAGGTCCTCCCAGGTGGAGGCGGGGTCCCGGATGTCGCTGGGGCCGGCGGGGGCGTCGGCGCCGAACTTCCACGTGTGCGTGGATAGATCCAGATGGGCGTAGTTGGGAGACGAGGAACCTACGTAATTGTTTCGTAGATTGCGCTCACGTTTGGGCTTGATCTTGGCGTCCAGGGTTACGCAGAGGGCGGAGTATCCCGCGTCTTCAGCTCGCTTGGCCATATCCAGGGTCAGTTCCCGATCCTTGAAGAAATAGTACTGGAACCACAAAGGCCCGGTGGCCACTTCGGCCACGTCTTCCAAGGTGCGGGAGGCGTGGGAGCTCAGGGCCATGATCGTGTTCATGGCTCCGGCGGCCTTGGCGGTTGCCAGCTCGCCATCGGGATGCGCGGCGCCGTGGTTTCCCGCCGGGTCCAGCATCACCGGGAAATCAATCTTGTTTCCCAACACGGTGGTACTCAGGTCCCGCTGGCTAACGTCCACCATCATTCTCGGTTTCATCATGATCGAATCGAATACGGCCCGGGTGCGGCGAAGGGTTATCTCGTCTGTTGCTGCCCCAGCGATGAAGTCGTATTCGCCCTGGGCCAGACGCTCCTTGGCGATCGCTTCGTATTCGTAGATGTTTACCGGATTCGTCGTCATGACGTTCTCCTCTCCACGGCGGGTATCAAGCGGGCGAGATTTGGGCGTGGACTCCCAAAAAGGAGCGGGTAGCCTCGATGAATTCTTTGGGCTTGTCCACGGTTACCACGTGGCCCGCGTTGGGGATGTCTACCGACGTGATCTGCTTACCCCGTTGCTTCATCTGTTCGATGGTTTCGTCGGATACCAGGCCGCTCTCAGCGCCCCGAACTTCCAAGATCGGGCAGGTGATGGAATCGATACCCTTCCAATAGCGGGCTTGGAGCGTCGAATCAGTTTGGTCGGGCAGAGGAACGTTGAACAGAGAAGCGTCGGCCTTCCAGGTCCACTGGCCGTCATCCCGGCGATACATCTTATCTTCGGCGTCCTTTCTCAGGCCGGCGTCGGAGGCCCAGGGATTGCTCTCGCGCATCCACGATATCGCGGCGTCCAGGCTGGGGAACTCCATGGGAGTGACGGGCCGGGAAGCCGCCCGCTCTTGCCACTGAGGGCTGGGCTGCGGGCTGATGTCCACGATGATGATGCGCTCCACCCGGTCTTGGTGGTCCGGAGTGTAGAGCAAGGAATGCCAGCCTCCCATGGAAAGACCAGCCAGGACGAACTTTGACAGACCCAGGGCGTCTACGAAACCCGCCAAGTCCTCCACGAACCGGTCCCGGGCGTAGCCGGTGTCGGCCCATTGGCTGCCGCCGTGTCCCCGCTGATCCACGGCCAGCACGTGGTAGTGGGGGGACATCGCTTCGGCGAATTCGTCCCAGATGTGGGCTTGGCCGGTGTGGCCGTGCAGGCAGACCAATGGGGTCTTTCCGTCCGTGCCCCAATCCAGGTACCGCAGCCGGACGCCGTTTACTGTTACGAACTTTTCTTGGGCTTTTACGGTAGTCATAGGTCTACTCCTGCAAGGCAAATAATGGTCGGGGTCACCTACGATGGCACCAGCCTGGTCATGTACCCCGGAATAGTAGTCGTAAATAGCCTCGCCGTCCAGCGGTTCGGCAGGCGCGGTCCCGACAAGTTAGGAAACTTGCTCGGGACTCAGGTGGTTAATGCGGTTTACGTATCTGACGTCTTGGACTTCGCTGCCGTCCATACTGATTCTCGAGATTGCCGTGTTGTGATGGCGGTAGTACATCTGCCCTGCTGGATCTTGCCCGAACAACGCCGTGAGAAGGGCGTTCATGAATCCGCCATGGCTGATGATAGCTACTCTATCTTCGTTTGGAGCCATTTCATGTAGCTGTTTCGCGACCTTGGCTGCCCTGACCAATACGGATGCCGTGTCTTCATGGCCTTTGTTCCACCATCCGTCGTCATCGAAATCCACAGGCAGTTGGTAATCGGGGAATTCGGACAAAATCTCGGACCTGGTCCTGCCGGGGTAGCCTACCAGTCCCTCATCTCCACCGTGCTTCAGGTACATCCCGCCTTCTTCGTGGATGTCTACCCAGATCTTGGGCGCCATCCCTAATGCCATGGCGACCGGCTGGACGGTTTGCAGGCTACGGTACATGGCACTGGTGAACAGTGAAGTAATGCCAAAGCCTTGACGCAACTGATACTTGGTGTTGCCGGTGTCGGCGGTTATCCGGTCGTGAGTCTCCCCGGAAGCTAGATGTTCAGCCAGGAGTTCGGCCTGCCGCCTTCCCAGGTCTGTCAGTGGCGGGTCCACTTCCCGGTCTCGAATATTGGCGAGGGCGTTATTCCCTGACTGGCCATGCCGAATGATAAACAGATCCATTAAGTTAGTCCTATGTTAAGTTTGAGGAAGCGAGTTTAGGGTTTCAGAGGCACTGAGCTCTCCGGGTCAGTTACCGGGGAATTCGGGAATAATCTGCCGGGCGAAGCGCTCCATGGTGGCAAGTACCGTGTCCACGGTTTCCTGATGAAGTTCGGGGATGCTGTAAAAGGTGTCCATCACCAGGTGAGACACGCTGGCCGAGGCGAAGCGGTTGATCCCATCAATCACGTTGCTTTCAGCGCCGACCAAGGGCCAATCTGAATCAGCGGCGCCGTCCAAAATCTTCATGGGATGGCGGGCGGCGATCTGAATCTTGCCGGGGTCACGGCCGGCCCTTTCCGCCAAGCGGCGCAAACGGGGCGCTCCTTCCTCCAGCAGTTGGAAGCTGGGGCGGGAAGGGTGCCAGGCGTCGCCGAACTCGGCCGCCCTTCGGATGGACCTACGGCTGCCTCCGCCGACCCAGAAAGGAGGATGGGGGCTCTGCACCGGCTGGGGAAAGGAGTTGATCCCGGAGAAATTAAAGTGCTTTCCCTCAAAATTAGGCCGGTCCACCGTCCAGACATGTTGGAGCACCTGGAGCACCTCGTCGGCGACGGATCCCCTTTCATCCCAGGGAGCGCCCAACGCCCGGTATTCCTCTTCCCCCGAACCGACGCCTACTCCCAGGATAAGCCGGCCGTTGGAGAGCTGGTCGACGGTGGCGGCGATCTGGGCCATATGCAACGGGTTTCGGAAGGGCAAGATAATTATGCTGGTTCCCAGAGTGATCTTCTTTGTAACCGCCGCCACGTACCCCAACACGGTAAAGGGGTCGTAGTAGCCTAGGCCGAACCGGTCTACATCCTGGTCGGGCACCGCGGTATGTTCGCTGACCCAAACCGTGTCGAATCCCATGGATTCGGCTTCTTGGGCCACCCGCATGATCCCCTCGACTGAAGCCACTTGGCGATAGTGGGGCAACATAACACCGAACTTCATGACCCGATATTCCCCTTACCAGGACTGGTTGCTTTACAGGTTCATGGCCGCCAGGCCAACCCGGGACAAGTCTTCGTCGGACTGACCGCTGGGGTAGCCGCCGACGCCGATGCCACCAAGAATAGCACCATCCTGCATCAACACAAGACCGCCTTGGCCGTGAGTCAGGTTGGGGTCGCCCAGGTCGCTCATGTTTCTGCCCTGACCGTGGATGCGCTCGGCGTGTGCTCCACTGTCCATTCCCACGATGGCGGACGTATACGCCTTGCGAAGGGCGTGCCGCCGGCTGAATATGCGCAGGTTGTCCATCTTGGCATAGGCTACCAAGTTGCCCGTGTCGTCAACTATGGCCATTGCTACCGGCTCATCGGGAGTCTGCATGGCTTTGTCTATCATGGCGCTCATGGCCGCCCGAACTTGTTCGAAACTCAAAAACGGTTTGTCTGCCATCGGTTGCTCCTTTCGCTTTTATTCGTGCCGCCGCCGGGTGGGTTCAATGGCCTCACCGGGGTACTGAGTCATTATAAGCAGAACAAGGGTGTGTGGCGCTATCTTGAGGGTAAATCGGCGATTTACTTAAGGGTAGACTTGGTTGATTTCTGGGAGTTGGAATATAGAATGTACGTGAGGGCTTCCGTGCCTACACCGGAGGAGGGAATCAAAAATGAAGTTTATGATGCCTAACAAACGTCTTTTGGCGGTGGCCATAGCGGCGGACTTTGTGGCCGTGTTCCCACTGTTTGTAGTACTGGCGGCACAAGGCCAGATCACCGAAGTGAACCCTTCCGGAGTCTCTGGTGTTCAAGCCATTGTGACCGTCGGGACAGGAGAAGACGTGAGGGAACTGAATATCAATGCGAAAACGACCTAGAAAGCGGTTCCAGGGAAGGGTAAAAACCGTGCGGTTAATGCAAGTTTCTCTTTTAGTGTCGCGGAGGCTGGAGGCGACGGGTCACCGGTTTTCGTGTGCAAAGAGAGCGAAGGATCTTTGGCCGCCGCCGTCGACAGATGCATAGACGACCTGAGAGCAGCAGAAGATGAGGATTTAACCGAGCTCATTCCCAGGGTGGAAAAGTTCAGGGATGCAGCGCTGCATGGACTGGATGTGTTTGGTATAGATCCAGCCACTTATTTCACAAGCACTGGCACGACCGGCGGCGAGATCGCTCCCTAACGTAGACAGGGTTCCTGACTCCGGTATTTGACAACCGACGCCCCCAAAGATGAACTCTTTGGGGGCTGATTCTTTATCCCACTGACCCCATCTTCGCCGGTCACTCGCGCCGGGGGATAGTTCCGTCCCACTCGCTCAACGGCGCGCAATGCCAACGCCAATTGACGTCCGGGGGCGCCAATCCGGAGAGTTCTAAGCGGCCGTTGGCCCACCGCAGGGAGTCCCAAGCGCTAACATCCGTGGGAGCCCACGGAAACAGCCGGGCGAGGACCTTGGCGCATATTTCTTCTGGCGCCTGGAAGTCGATCCCGAAGCCGCCCGCTATGTCCGCCGTGTGAATCAGGATCTCGTCGCATGACATCCCGGCGAACCCGCTGGCGTCCGCCATGCCGGCCGGATGATAAGCCCGCGCCGATGCCGGCGCCGCCCGGAGCACGTGTTCCAGGATTGAGGTGGCCACCTCTACGGTCAACAATACCTCCGCAACGGTAAGTTGATCCCCTCCTCCACTGACTCTCGGCAGCCGCTCATTCGCTTGGAGCGCCAATTGGGAGGCGTAGAATAGCTGGGCGCTGGGAATGTGTTCCAGCGTTTGGCGGCAAGACCATTCCAAACCGTCCGCCAAGATGGACCAGTCCTGGTCCACCACGCCGGAAAGCGCCTCACGGCAGGCCGCCGCCGCCGCCCGCGCATCCCCTGGTCCCACTGTTTCATTCATCTTCATGACTCCTATATTTGTTGAGGTCGACTCACACCGGAAGTCCAACAAAGGTTCGTGGATCAGATGCGGGGAGCCAGCCAAATCCAAAGGCCCCTGAAACTCCTCAGGGGCCTGCTTCTGTGCCTGTAAAGTTGGTGCCGGGGGCGGGAATCGAACCCACACACCCGTGAAGGTAGCGGATTTTAAGTCCGCCGCGTCTACCTTTCCGCCACCCCGGCTAACTTACCATTGGGAACCAGGACAGGCTCGAGAGAAGATCTGTATTAAAGGTTAGAACAGCCCTTTTACGACGGGAGAATCTTGGTGGATGGAATCTCAATTGGACCCGGTCTAGAGAGGTACTCCACATGCCGTGGGTGACGAACATCCTGTTTGTGCACCCTGGTTAAGGACCCCTAAGCTGGCGTCCTTGAACCTCTTCAATAGCATCTTTTTATTGGAGGCGACGGGCGGATTCGAACCGCCGAATAGAGGTTTTGCAGACCTCCGCCTTAGTCCACTTGGCTACGTCGCCCCGAGACGCCGACTTGGTGCCGAGGGCGGGATTTGAACCCACACAGGCATGCGCCCACGGCCCCCTCAAGACCGCGTGTCTACCAATTCCACCACCTCGGCCTATTAGCGCGCCGATTATTATATCATGACACCAGCCCGGAATCACGCCCAGGGATGCCTGCTCCGGCGGCCCCATCAAGCGGGGATTGTGGGCGGGCTCTGATATAATTTGGCGCCTAAGCTATCGGTGGCCGCGTCGGCTATTGAGATCATAGTCCTAAGCCCGCAAGGAAGTTACCGGTATGAAGCGTGAGGAATTTCGATTGGAGTGTCATGACCTTCACTGACCGAGACGCCCGAAAACAAGTTCGTCTGACTGGATTCGATAACGAGCCCTTGGCACGTTTGGCGGAACAACGCCTTTGGCAGTCGGGCATCCCCTGCATCACTCGCAGCATGCGAGGCGGCCCCGGATTGTGGGGTTCGGCCTACAATCTACCGCACGACATCTACGTCTACGAGGCGGACCTGGCCAAGGCAAGGGAATCGCTGGATCTACCGGAAGGCTATGAGGGTGAACCAGAAGTAGCCCAATACCGAGGTTCGTCAGGTGTCTGGTTGCTGTTGGCTGTCGTCGCCATCGTTCTGGTGCTGAGCGTAGTAGTTCCCTGGTTTTCCAATCTGGCTGAGTAACTATGGGAAGGGAATGGGATAAGGGAGGTCCCCCGAATCTGGAACGAAGAGCCCGGCCCCGACGAATCGGGGCCGGGCTCTTACTATTTCGTAGTCCAGAGTTCTAGGGATGTGGGAGGCGGCTAGATATTTACTCGCGGCCCCTCAGCTTGGGGTCGAATACGTCCCTGAGGGCGTCTCCCAGCAGATTGAACCCCAGCACCACCACAAATATTGCCAGGCCAGGGAATATACCTACCCAAGGAGCGGTTTTGAGGTGTTCTTGAGAAGCTCTAGTTAGCATCCCTCCCCAACTTGGTACGTCAGGTGGTGAGCCGACGCCTAGGAAACTCAGGGAGGCCTCGATAATGATAGCGAACCCCAAGTAGTAAGTGGCCATTATCAGGTAAGTGGCGAAGCAGTTAGGTGCGATGTGCCAGAAAACGATGCGCGTGGAAGAGGCACCTATGGCCCGCGCTGCTAGGATGTAGTCCAGTTCCTTGAGTGACAATACCTGGGACCGGATGGTACGGACCACCGGTGCCAACATTCCTATGACGATGGCGATGATTACGTTATTTAAAGAGGGACCCAGAACAGCCATGATGGCCAAGGCAATGATGAGACCGGGCAAGGCCATCAAGGCGTCGACAAAACGCTGAAAGGTCATGTCAATCTTGCCCCCGGCGTAGGTACTGGCAATGCCCAAAACGAAGCCAGCGGTGATCCCAACCAGGACGCTGCCGACACCAACGTAGAGGGAAATTCGCGCTCCGACGACTAAGCGACTGAATACGTCCCGACCCAGGGCGTCAGTTCCCAATAGGAAGCGTGCCTCTGGGCCCGGGGAGCCGGGTGGTGCGTGGACGTAATCGCCATGTGTGTCGCGTTCATCGTAAGGTGCAATCACAGGTGACAAGATCGCCACCACGAACAATATAACCGTGATTATTCCACCGATCGCTCCCAATGGCTTGCGCCTAGAGAAAGTGACTACCCATCTAGTTGATCGAACCGTCTGCGTCAGCAACAACGCGCCGCGATTGGATGGGGTAGAAGCAACTACTGTATCTTGGTCGATCATGGGCTTCTCCGATGTCTAGATGATTTCAACTATATCGGATCCTGGGGTCTAATATCCCGTATAACATGTCGATCACCAGATTCAAGACCAATACCACCGCCGCTGCGAGGAGGACCACGCCTTGGAGGACTATAAAGTCCCGGTGGATGATTGCATCTACCAGGTACAGACCTATCCCTGGAATCACAAAGATGGACTCGATGATGATCACTCCACCTAATAATCGGCCGAACTGGTAGCCCGAGATGGTGATTACAGGAAGTAAGGCGTTCTTCAAAGCGTGTCGAAGGATGACAGTCCGCTCCCGGAGACCTTTGGACCGGGCGGTCCGCATATAGTCCTCGCGCAACACCTCTAGCATCGCTGAGCGTGTCACCCGGGCGGTGAAGGCCATGTCATGGAAAGCCAACGCCAGTGCCGGGAAGAAAAGCTGTTCCAGGTTGAGCAGGGGATTCTCAGTGATGGTGGCGTATTCCAATGGCGGCAACCAGTTGAGCCCATAAGCTAGCGCATATATCGTGAGAAGCCCTATCCAGAAACTCGGCATAGCTATCCCGATCAGAGCGAAGACCCGGCTAGCGTAGTCTATTTTAGAGTCTTGCTTCACTGCAGAGATGATTCCCAGGGGTACGGCCGCCACGAAGGCCATCAGGATCGCTAGCAAAGCCAGCTCTATGGTGACCGGGAACCGTTCCTTCAGGTCGTCGATGATGGGATTCTTGTACCAGAGAGACGTCCCCATGTCGCCCTTCATCAGGTCCCAGACCCAGGCGCCGTACTGGACATGTATGGGACGGTTCAGTCCCATCTTCTCACGCAGCTTGTCTATGTCCGCTGTGGTGACTTTCCCCGTCCCGTCTTCGTCTCCGGTAAGGAGCATCATGGCCGCGTCCCCAGGCACGATCCAGAACAAGGCGAACACCATGATTGTGGCCAAGAATAGTGTTGGTATGAAGAGGAGAAGCCTTCTGCTAGCGTACTGCCACATTATCTCTCCAGGGAATCACTTTGAGCCGAATCAGGCCGGACGATTGTGCAGTTGATATCGGAAACGAACGAGGGCGGGCAACGCTCCGCCCTCGTTCAGGGTCGAGATTAAACTAACACTTTGTTCCGTAGGTTTCTGCGCTTATTAGACCTACGGATGGTATCCCGGTGTGGTAGGCATTTTAGCGTCTGGGTCCCAATACACGTGGTCCCACTTGTGGACCAACTGGACTGTCATTGGAGCGTGCCAGTTCCTCAACCGGTAGTCGAACGTAGCTCCAGAGGAATTCCACCACAGAGGCACTATGTGGCTCTCTCCTTCGTGTAGCACGTCGGCGAACTCTTTAATCAACGCTTTGCGTTTGGTTGGGTCCTGCTCCATGTTCTGGTCAACCATCAGTTTATCGGTCCTGGGATCGTTCCAGTTGTGAGGGTTGCGGAGCACGTCCTGAAGGAAGAACTGGTTGATGATATCGCCGGGGTCCGTGATGATTATCCCGGTATTGACCAGTGACATGGAATGGTTACCATCTCTCATCTTGACGTACATCGTCGCCAGGTCAACCGCGTCCAGAGTTATGTCAGCGATTCCATCACGTCTGAACTGGGCGGCAACCTGTTCGGCGGCTTTCATGCTTGACCCGGCATTAAGCCCGTTGATCTTGAGGTTCGGGATCCCGTCGGGGAAACCGGCCTTGGTCAACAGTTTCTTGGCCTCGGCCAGGTCTACGTCCTTGTCCGTCCGGTAACCCGGTTTACCCTCTTTGGCGAACTTGGTAGAGTCCTCCACGAAACCAGGGCTAAAGAATGTACCCGGGACTCCGAAACCTCTATAGGCGACCTTGCCAAATTCTGGCCGGTTCAGAGCAAGATAGAATGCCTTTCTCAAATCGGGATTGTCGAAAGGAGGCCTATCGTTCCTCAGCCAGAGAAATGCGATACCGACGCCGTCCAAGATGGAGGCCCGCATCCGACCGTCAGTATCGATTTCCAGCTGTTCCATATTCCACGGGGTATTGCCGCTGGTCCAGGGCAGGAAGCTCCCGAAGGCCTGTCCAGCCTTCCATGCGGCCAACCGCCTGGCCTCGTCCCTAACCGTGTATACCTTCAAACCATCGAAAAAGGGGCGGGGACCTTTAAAGTAGGCGTCGTTCCTTTCGAATTCGAAATTGTTGTCTTTCTTCCAACTCTTGAAGATCCACGGGCCGGAGCCGTATGACTTCTCGGGACAGCAGTTAAAGTCGTCCTGAGAAACTGTCTCCAGGGCCTTGGGGTACATCTTGAAGTAGTCGGTAGCCATGTTGGGGATGAATGTGGCGGTGGGGAACATCAGAGGGACTTTGATGGTGTATTTATCGACCACCTCTGCGGCCCCGTGTTCGTGGACTGTCCTAAGGTAACCGGTCCGGGCCCTTAGAGCGTCCGGCATCGTGATGCGGTCTAGAGTGAATTTTATGTCTGCGGAGGTGACTTCTCCGCGGCCCTTACTCCACTGGACGCCCTCGTGCAGCCGGAACGTGTAAACGTCGCCTGCATCGTTCACTTCCCATGTCTTGGCTAGATCGCCGATGATCTCGGTCGGGTTGACAGGGTCGTATTCTACCAGTCCATTGAATCGGGGACTCGATGGGGTGAGGACGGTGTTCAAGCTGCCGCCGTAATGGACGTCCCAGAAACCAGGGTTTCTGATAGCCATCAGTGGAAAGACGCCTCTGTAATGTTTGCCAGCGGCTATGTCCTCCCACGCTGCCCTTACTTTGGCTTCAACAGGCGCCGGTGCGGGGGTCGCAATGACCATGACATCTCTGTAAACCTCTTTGACGACCTCTTTCTCTACGATGACTTCCTTGGGTACTTCTTTGATGACCTCTTTAATCACCGCGACTTCTTTGATGACCTCTACGATGACTTCCTTCTCCACTATCACGGGTTCGGACGAGGACGCGCAAGCCACGGCGAACAACAGGATGAAGATTAAAGGAGCATAGAACACTGCCTTCTTGTTCCAGAGACTAGTCATATTCCGACCTCCGGGCTGGTTTGTTTAAGTGACCTGAGTTGAGGGCGACGGCGGCAAATAATCGGTCTCTTTAGCGGCGATACACCCACAATGAGGGAAAATTATTAGGTGCTTCGCTCATCTAATCGGTATAGATCAAACTATGCCACACCTCGTAAAGCATTAGCGTAAAGCTATGCCATAATCGCATGCGGTAATATATATTATCGAATGGTAGAAAGTCAATAGTGGTTTTAGATTAGTGAATCCGTAAATATCGGAATGGGACTCCCCGGCGGGAAGCGGTGATGGACCCTTGTTGCAGAACCGTTCGGAGAAAAGCGCGTCCCGACTGTCACAATCATGGTTTTGTTTCAGCCTTATGCGGGTCATATCATAAGAGCCCATCCCGATGTAATCAAGGTTGGGCTCTAGTCATCATGCCTCCAAATGTTGAGAGGCGTGACGATCAGTGGAATCTTTCTAACGGCCTCTCAGCTTGGGGTCCCACAAGTCCCGGAGGGCGTCACCCAGAAGGTTGAATCCGAACACCACCACGAAAATAGCCAGACCGGGGAAGATGGCGACCCAAGGCGCCGCCGCGCCGTACTCTTCAGCAGCCCGCTTCAGCATTCCGCCCCAGCTAGGCACGTCTGGCGGGACGCCAACCCCCAGGAAGCTCAGGGAAGCCTCAATGGTGATAGCCAGCCCCACATAGTAGGTCCCCACCACCAGAACTATGGCCATGCAGTTGGGAGCTATGTGCCGGAAAACCAAACGCATGGGTGAAGCTCCGATAGCTTTGGTCGCAAGCACGTAGTCTAATTCCTTGAGGGACAATACCCGGGAGCGTATGGTGCGCACCACCGGCGCCAACATGCCGATAATGATGGCAAGGATAACGTTTTGCAGGGACGAGCCAAGCACGGCCACTATGGCCAGGGCAATTATCAAGCCGGGTAGCGCCATCATGGCGTCCACCAGGCGTTGGAAGGAGAGGTCGACGAGGTCGACGAGGCCTCCGGCGCAGGTAGTTGGGATTGCCACGACGAAGCTCACGGTTATCCCTATCAATACGGCGCCGAATCCCACGTATAGGGAGATCCGGGCCCCGTGAATCACCCGGCTCATCACATCCCGGCCCGCGTGGTCGGTGCCCATGGGGTAGTCTATCCGAGGTGATAGGTGAACATAATTAATCTTTCGGGAACCGTCAGGGTTGGCGGCCTCTTTCGCGCCGGCGGGAACGCCCGGCCCTGTCGACCACCAGCGTGGGCCGGATGCGGAGACGCCTGCCACGACGGTTGGGGAGGCGCCAACTGAGGAATCCACTCCAATTCCCACTCCGCCTGAGTTCCTTTTTACCCCCATTCCTGCCACGCCCAAGTTCCCGCAGCGGAAGGTTGGTCCCATCAACGAAGAACAGCTACAACGAGAGATGCTCGCCGCCGCCTTTTCGATCTTTGGCTGGAGCACGAACTTCCGGCTCCGGTCTGCCTACTACAGTGAGATCATGGGCGCCGGGCCGGGAAAGGACGATATACTGCCGACCGACCGACCGGTATTTGAGACGGCGGGCGAGGCCGAAAAATGTTTGACCGACCAGGAACCGGTGCAGGTGGTCAATGTCACGGGCGACTCTCGGGCCTATCCGCTGCAGATCATGATATGGCACGAAGTGGTCAACGATACGGTTGGGGGAGAGCCGGTGGTCGTTACCTATTGACCTCTCTGCAACATCGCCTTCGTGTATAGGCGGACGGTGGCCGGAAAGGTCTTAGACTTCGGAACGACTGGCTTCCTGCGGTTTAGCAACCTGATTATGTACCAGCGCCAAACCGAGTCCTGGCGTCAGGAGTTTGGTGGAGAGTCCATCGTTGGGGACATGGTTGGGACAAAGCTGGAGCAGCTATACCTGAGCATCGTTTCCTGGGCGGTGTTCAAGCCGGACACCATCGTCTAAAAAGGAAAGCAGCGCCGTTAATTGTATGCTATGGATATAAGACGAAATTCGTCGCAAGATTTACTTGGAAACTTCCGACTGGGAGTTATTCCACTTGAAAGCAGGAATCTTGACCGACTGTAATCACAGTTGGACAAACTCAGCTGGCTTTCTCTGCCGGACCAACGGGAAGGGATTGACGGCTTTGGAGCAGCAGCCTACACTCGTTATAGAGAAAATCTATGACTGGCGGGATTGAATCAACTTTTGGAACAGGTGCAAGAACAAGTCGGCGAACAAGTCCGCGTTTGCCGCGTCTGCGGCCACTTAAACCCTTCTATTGACTCAGCCAGGTGTGTTAGCTGTTGGTCGGTCATGGCAGGCGCCGACCTAATTCCAAGAGACCAAGTAAAGCAACGGTCTCGCCTTCCTAGCCTTCATATCTGGCGCAGACGTTACCAATACAGTCTGCTGGCGGCCGTGCTGGCGTTGATCCTGTGGAGGGCGGTGGTTTTTCTTGATCCGGTCCCCCTAGTCTTCGCCCCGTCAGGGGCTACAACCTCCGCCGGCCCGGCTACCAGTCCCAACGCTTGGGCCCAGTCCGGAAACGATTTCCGAAATACGGGGTATACACCGGCTGAGGCTCCCTTCCCGGAAAAGGTGAGGTGGACCTTCTCCTCGACCAACGGCCTGGCAACATCGCCCGCGGTCGTGGACGGACGCGTTTACTTGACAACGGAAGACAAACGCACCCTTGCTTTAGACGTTCGGTCGGGAGAGATGTTGTGGGAGTATCACAGTGGATGGCCATCCAGTTCGACGCCCGCGGTGACCGGCGATCTGGTGATTTCCGCGGTCCGTCCGGGAATCGTAGTGGCTCTTGACCGAATCACCGGCGAGGTGAAATGGGAGAATCACACGGGGAGTCCGATACTCTCGTCTCCCGTCGTCGCCGACGGCACCGTATACATAGGGTCGGCCGACAGCAATGTGCACGCTTTGGACGTGGCCACCGGGGAAACACGTTGGACATTCCCTACCGGCGCCTGGGTCACTGATAGACCCGCATACGTGGATGGCACGGTCGCCGTGGCTTCGCTGTCTAAAGAATTATACATAGTAGGCGACCGATCGGCGCGCCAGCAGTTCTTCTACGATACCGGTCGAGGCAGGCAAATTTCCGGAAGTCCGATTTTCCAGGGAGATTACGTTTACTTTGGCACGCAAGACGGTAGCGTGTGGGCCCTGGACCGGCATGCAAAGAGCTACCCACTTGAGCGAGGTATTCTGTTCTGGAGGGTGAACCTGTACATATGGGGGGTACTACCGCCGCCCGTACAGAATGGCACCGTCTGGACAAACCGCGTGGTAGGCGGGATGTCCGTAGGAATCGCGGTTGCTCCTGACATGCTGTATGCCGGCGGCCTGGATGGCACTGTCAGCGCCGTCGACGCCGAATCGGGTGAGAAGATTTGGGGGAGTGACGTGGGCAGTCGCGTTACCTCCACTCCCACCGTGGCGGGCAATACGGTGATGGTCGGGACCGAGGATGGGCGGGTTGTAGGGCTCAACCGTGCATCCGGGGAAATCATTTGGGAATTCCAGACCAGCGGAAAAGTCACCGCCAGTCCCGTGGTGGCCGAAAACACGCTGTTCGTCGCGTCAAGAGACGGCAGACTATACGCAGTCGAGGCGCGTTAGCTTCGGGATATCGCGTTTATTGAAGGGTTCGTCCACCAAGTACCGCGGTCCCTTTCATCTATAACTGGGGAGAAAAACATGGCCAGATTGGACGGCCGGGTGGCGATAATCACGGGCGCCAGCCGCGGCATCGGCAGTGAGATTGCCCGGTTGTTTGCCGCCGAGGGCGGCAGCGTGATCTGTGCGGCGCGCACTATGCGTGAAGGGGATCACCCCCTGGAAGGGTCGCTGGAAAAAACTGTTGGCGACATCCGCGAAGCCGGCGGCGAGGCTACGCCCGTTGCGGTTAATATCTCCCTACCCGAAGACTGCGAGCGATTGATTCAAGAAACGCGAGACATCTATGGACCGGTGGACGTGCTGGTGAACAACGCGGCGTTGACCTACTACTACCCGGTTAAAGACTTTCCGTTGAACCGGTGGATGCGCTCATGGGCGGTGAACTTCCACGCTCCATTCTTGTTGAGCAAATTGGTTCTAGAGGACATGATACCCCGGGGTAGCGGCAGCATCGTTAACATTTCGTCGGGGTCCGCCGTCGGTCCCGGAAGGGGCCCCTACCCGGACACTACCTCCGATGGCGGCGGTGCCTGTTACGGCGCCGAAAAGGCCGCATTGGAGCGGTTCACCCAAGGTCTGGCCATCGAGGTTTACAAAGATGGCGTGTCGGTAACGTCCCTAGCTCCTTCCCAGGTGGTGGCCACGCCGGGTACGGTATTTCATAACTTGGTAACCGGGTTGGACGACCCCCGAAGCGAGAGCCCGGACCTGATGGCCAAGGCCGCCCTTCTACTGGCCACCGAGCCATTGGACCGGGTTTCGGGACGAGTAACCTACAGCCAGCAGATCCTGAAGGAGTTCGGCTGGATCACCGAAGGCAAGGGTAGGGGCGTGGATGCCGATCGGCCGGGTTCCGGATACAGCCAGATCTAGCTTCTTGACGGTCATGGCCGATGCTCCAGACCTGAAGCTGAACCTCCGAGTCAGACCGGGGGTATTTCACCACCCACTCCGTTACTAAACCCGGCCTATGCTATCGGCCGCAAGAAGTTAATAGCGAGAAAACCCATGTCTATCAGATTCGGTATATTGCTCATTCCGTCGCCGTCCTTTACCGCCAGGGCCTACCGGGCGCGCCAGTTGATCTGCGGCCAATACGGAAGCTGGGCCGCCGAGATGCACATGTTGCACCTGACCGTGGCCGGCTTCTTTCAGTGTTCGGAAGCCGCTCTGGCCGAGGTTGAGGCCGGTTTGCAGGCCGCCGCTGAGAAAAGCCGCCAGAGGGAACCGCGATTTTCTCTACACCACCAAGGCGTGACCGGCGCTTCCGGCAACATCTTCCTAGACCTCTCGGGGCCTCCGAGGCCGGAAGCGCTGCATAAGTTGCATGGGGACGTTGTTGACTTGGTAAGACGGATTTCCGGCGCCGTACTGGAGATGGAACACGCGGAAGAGGACTATTGGCCCCACGTCACAATGATGCAATACGCCAAGTTACCTTCGGCGGTGATGGCCGACGCGTTGGAGTTCGCCCAAGGGGTCGTTGACGACCTGGCCGTGCCGGAATCGACCAACGCGTGGCGGTTGCTATTGGTCCGTTTCCAATCCCAGGCCGCCGAGGAAGATTGGACCGGAGGCCGGTGGGCGGCCGACCTTAGCTGGGAGATCGTTTCCAGTTATCATTTATAATGCCAGGACACAAAGGAATGATGAACCGGTGGTATCTCTAGTTAGTAACCGTGGTTGGACAACTGAATGTGACATCCTTTCGTTGCTCCGAAAAAAGATTTACCAACCTTCGGCCGCACACTTGGTCATTCCGACACCAGCCCTTCGGCGGAAGGATCGGAGTGAAACGAATCGGCTATTATTGTTGGCTGTGGTGCTGGCGCCAACCAGCATGATTGATTCCGAGAAAAGAAGACACGAATAATCTGGGGATGGGCGGAGCACCCGCAGCCCAAGATTCCTCTCCTTCCGCCGAAGGATCGGTATGACAGGGGTACGGTTGAAATGACAGGGGTAGGGCCGGAATGACGATTAGTGGCGCCGGAACGACAACTTGATTCGTTGGGCCGCTGTGATTCTATTCAGAGAAATCGAGGAGGAAGACTATGAAAACGACAAGCAAATTACGGCAGCTGATGGCGTCGGACCAGATGATCGTGGCCCCATTCGTGATAAACGCCCTGCACGCCAAGATTGCCGAATCGGTGGGCTTTGACGCGGTTTACATGACGGGCGCCGGCACCGCCGCCGAAAAGGGATTTCCAGACGTAGGTCTGTTGACCATGAGCGAAATGGTGGGCAACGCCAAGTACATCGCCAATGCCATTGATGTTCCAGTGATCTGCGATGCGGACACCGGTTACGGCAATCCCTTAAACGTTCAGCGCACGGTGCGGGAGTACGAGGCGGCCGGGGTGGCTGGAATACATATCGAAGATCAGGTTTTCCCCAAGAAGTGCGGCTTCTTCGATGGCAAGCAGGTGATACCGTCGGACGAGATGGTTCAGAAGATTCATGCGGCATTGGATGCCCGGAACGATCCTGATTTTGTCGTCATCGCCCGTTGCGACGCCTACGCCGTCACCGGCTGGGAAGACACGGTACGCCGCTGCCGGGAGTACATGGATGCGGGCGCGGATATGGTGTTTGTCGATGGGATCAAATCGGCGGAAGACCTGCAGGCCTACGCCAAGGATCTGCCCGACTTTCCCCGGATGTACAACGGCGACCTCTTTTCGACTCAAGAAGTTGCCGAATTGGGCTATAAGCTAATGATCTGCGGCGGCACCATCTGGCTGATCTATCAGCAACTGAAGGCTTCCTATGAGGAGTTGAAAACCCAAGGAAAGGTGGACACCTCCCGTTACGGCACTCGTTGGGAGGTGGCGGAGTTGTTGGGATTGCAGGATGTATATGAGCTAGAGAGCAAGTACGGCGTATCCCAGGCGCCGGTGTCATAAGCCGAGTTCAAAACGCAGGACTCCAAAAGTCTTAAAACTCTGCGCTCTCTGTGTTCTATGTGGTGAGCCTTCGTAGCCGCCGAGGACCTCCTAGCCGCCCAATTCAGTCCTGAGGGATCAAGGGCATCACCTGTTTAGAAAACTGCTCCATCGCTTCATCCAAAGCGGCCACGCTATCGCCGGGGAAGCCTAGGATGAAGTTTCGTACGCCCAGGTCCTGGTATTGGCGCAGGTCGGCGGCGATCTGCTCGGCCCGGCCGCTCATCATGCGGCGGGTGGCTCCGGGAGAGTCATCGAAGGTCACCCCGGTGCTGAAACAAAGCGAGACCGCGTCCTCCGCCCGTCCCGCCCGGACGGTAAGTCTTCGAAGCCGGGCAATCTTCTCCGCCAATTCTTCAGGCTCTAAAATGGCCGGTGGGCGCAGACCTATAGGCATCCAACCGTCGCCGTACTTGGCGGCGCGGCGGATGGCCGGGTTGGTGTGACCCCCTATCCATATGGGCGGGTGGGGTTTCTGCACGGGTTTGGGCATGAAGCCCGTCCCTGACAGTTGATAGTGCTCCCCGTGAAATACAGGGTCGTCTTTGGTCCAAAGCTCTTTGAATAGCTGGATGTATTCGTCGGTCACCGCGCCCCGTTGGGCGTAGGTATCCAACCCTAAAGCCTGGAACTCTTCCTCCATCCACCCCACGCCGGCGCCTAGGATCACTCGTCCGCCGGAGAGTACGTCCAACGTCGATAGCATCTTGGCGGTCACCACCGGGTTTCTATAAGGGAGGATCAGCACGTGGGTGCCCAGGCGAATCTTTTGTGTGCAGCCCGCCAGAAAGTTCAGGGCGGCCAGAGGTTCGTAGTAATCTTCGTCGGGCTGAAAGGTGGCCACGCCATCCGCGGCGTAGGGATAGAAGGAGTCAACCTTCCTGGGCAATATGATGTGGTCGCTGACCCAGACCGAGTCAAAACCCAGGGACTCGGCTCGCTGGGCCAGAGTCCGGAGGTTTTCCGGGCTGGCCATGTCTCCCCGGCTGGGCATTGAAGTTCCGAATGTTGTAGGCATGGAGGCGCCTCCTTGAGGTTTGGGAAAGTCCTGCCGCACACGGGCAGATGCCCCGGCCAGGTTCAGCGGGATTGTAGCCAGGTGTCGGAGGCGTGTCAATGAAGGCCATAAAGCGTTACCAACTTTTCATGTAGGGCAATCGCGTCTTAATGCGGTAAGATAGATTCCCAAGTGGCCGGGTCAGCGGTCCCTGTGCTGACAATCGTCATTCCCGCGCAGGCGGGGATCCAGGGGACGTTTCGGCACAAATGCGAACCGGACGGAGAAGGCTAAGTTTCTGGGTTCCAGCCTTCGCTGGAACGACGAGCGGGGCGCAATCCTCGTAGTGTCCCTGATCGCTATGAGATAGAATAAGACGCGATTCCCCTGACCTTTCATGCCACTATTGAATTCAGGTTTGGCGGCGTGCTAGGCTGTGTAATTGAGGTTTGATGATGACGGAAAGAGTAGTAGTCGCCATGAGCGGCGGCGTGGACTCGTCGGTAGCTGCCCTGCTGTTACAGCAGCAGGGGTTCGACGTGATCGGCGTGACCATGAAGCTGTATAGCCTGGACGAGGCAAACCTGCCCCCTTCTTACCAGGGTTGTTGCACGCTGGACGACGTGGAAGACGCCCGTATGGTCTGCCGCAGCTTGGGGATTCCCCACTATGTACTCAACGTGCAGCAGGAGTTTCAGGAACACGTCATCGACTACTTTCGCCGGGAGTACAGCAAGGGCCGGACTCCCCATCCCTGTATCGCCTGCAACGACAAGATTAAGTTCAGCTTTTTGATGAACCGGGCAGCGGCGCTGCAGGCTGCCTACGTAGCCACCGGTCATTACGCCAAGATCGAGCACACCGTTGATGGTTGGGTCCTGAAGAAGGGAGTCGATACCGCTAAAGACCAGTCCTACGTGCTCTTCGGCATGGGACAAGAGGAGTTGGCTCGCACCCTGATGCCCGTGGGCGCCTATGCCAAGCAGGCGATCCGGGACATGGCCTTGGATGCCGGCTTCATCAACGCCGAAAAGCCGGACAGTCAGGACATCTGCTTCATTCCCTTGGGCGATTACAAGGCTTACTTGAAGCAGCACATCACAGCGGTTCCGGGAGACGTCGTGCACGTGGATGGGACCGTCTTGGGTGAACACCAGGGGATCGAGTATTTCACCGTGGGCCAACGCCGGGGCTTGGGAATCAATTCGAAAGAGCCTCTCTACGTGGTGCAGGTGGACGCTGAGACCGATCGGGTTGTGGTTGGGCCGGAAGAAGCCCTTTACCGGGACCGGGTTTGGACGTCCCGTGTCAACTACACGTCGGGTACTCCTCCTGAGGGTCCCACTCGGGTGGAGGTAAAGATTCGATACAAGGCATCGGAAGCCCCAGCCGTTCTGTACCCTCAAGAAGACGGTGCGATGGTCTGCTTCGACGTTCCCCAGAGGGCCTTGACCCCGGGGCAGGCGGCGGTATTTTACCAGGGTGACGTGTTGATGGGAGGTGGCATTATCGAAGGAGACACCGCGAACAGCGAAAATCTTTGGCAAGGGGACCCTGGTGGCCCGGCCAAAGAACCCATGCCCAGTTGATCGGAACATGCCCGGCCTATCGCTGGAACTAGAGCTCTATCAGCAAGGGTTCGCTCTGGTGGCCGGAGTGGACGAGGTTGGCCGAGGGCCTTTGGCCGGTCCCGTGGTGGCTGCCGCCGTTGTGCTTCCCACAGATCTGACCGGTTCGGAGCCGTGGCTGGCTCAATTGGACGACAGCAAGAAGCTCTCCCCCGCCCGGCGTGAAAGAGTGGTCGAGCTGGTGGAAATCCATGCCTTGGGCATCGGCGTAGGCCAGGTCGGCCCGGAAGAGATCGACCGCATCGGTATCGGCCCGGCGAATATTCAAGCCATGCTACAGGCCGTGGCTGATCTGCCCCTCTCCCCGTCGTA
>Ga0209554_1000625_pt1 | contig 29527 bp, 22 predicted proteins | sample MarorgKNORR_S2LV_5_FD_188221 | JGI IMG/M metagenome (GOLD analysis project Ga0209554, IMG submission 188221) | Marine microbial communities from the Southern Atlantic Ocean, analyzing organic carbon cycling - Bottom_A/KNORR_S2/LV (SPAdes) (version 2) | ecosystem: Environmental > Aquatic > Marine... | reverse complement strand
TGAACCCTCTGGTGGTTCAATGATGGCAACTTTTAAATTAATAAATAATGGATAAGTATCGTTTTATGAAATTGAAATCATAAGAGAAGTATACAATACACTTATTCTGCAATTAAAACACTTTAATAACGACCTTAAAGGTTGGGAGACAAAAGACGACACAGTTGATTTTCCGCTTGTTGAAATCACATCAAAAAAAGTTATCTTTGATGGCATGACCTTTGAAAAAATTAGTGACACAGAAATGAATATTTATGTAGATATTCATAGTGATGATGGTACAATAGAAATCGTAAAATTCAGCTATAAAAAAGACTAGTTAATGTAAAAATATATTTTGATTAGTTTTAGTTAGTATCTATATATTAACTTTGAACTTTTAAACCAACTAAAAAATAATTTTTATACAATGAAGGTAGTTATATACATAGCTTTATTTTTTGTTTGCTTTTCATGTATTAAAAAGGATAGTTTTATTAGTGACGGTGTTGGAGGTCAAAATGGTTTTGCTAACGGTTGTGAAGGAATCTTCTATCCTAATAGGGAAACATCACTTAATGTTTTACCATACCCAATAGGACAATCGTATTCTATTGGATTAAGTCATTGTAGCGGGTCTGAACATTCTGAAGGAGAACCTGACCAGTTTGCTATTGAAATTATTATGGATGTTGGAACGCTTGTAACTGCAACACGAAAGGGAACCATTATGTACGTTGAAGAATCTGGACTTGATTTCGAATTACCCAATAATGTGGTTATCCTTAGAGACGAAGATGGATTTTTCCACCAATATCAACATTTGACATATAATGGAGCTTTAGTAGAGAAAGGTCAGTTTGTTAATAAAGGAGATTATATTGGTTATAGTGGAGCTTCTGGTATAGCAAGATTTCCACATTTGCATTTTGTAGCAACTGATTTTGATTGGGTAAATCCTTACGGAACTAATCCTTACAAATCATATCCAATAACATTCAGTAACACTTCTGATAATCCCCGTAGTTTAATACAAGGACAAACTTATGAGGCTTTACCTAACTAACCTTTAAAATAACTTATATGAAAAAATGTATTATTTTCAAATTGCTTATAATAGTATCATTCACATTATATGCTCAAACCGATCAAAAACTATACGACATTATTGAGGCTGTTTCTGACGAGCGCATCAAAAATGATGTAAAAACTTTAACTGACTTTGGAACTCGACATACGTTGAGCGATACAGTTTCTAGTACTCGTGGCATTGGAGCAGCAAGAAGATGGATAAAATCTGAATTTGACAATATTTCTATTAATTGCAATAACTGTCTTGAGGTTTTCTATCAAAAAAACTTGATTCCAAAGGGCGATAATGCCAGAATCGTTCATGATGTTTGGGTGGTTAATGTTGTTGCTATACAGCGTGGTACTAAATATCCAAATCGATTTATAATTATGAGTGGTGATATAGATTCTCGAGTATCCGACCCAACCGATTTTACTTCAGATTCTCCCGGAGCTAATGATAATGCTTCTGGAATGGCTGGAACTATTGAAGCTGCTAGAGTATTGAGTAAATATCAATTTAAAAGTAGTATTATCTATTTAGGTCTATCCGGTGAAGAACAAGGTCTATATGGAGGCAAAGGACTAGCCGAATATGCTATAAATAATGGTTGGGAAATTATTGGAATTATGAATAACGACATGATAGGAAATATTAAAGGCGTCGATGGTGTAGTCGATAACAGAACATTTAGAATCTTCTCCGAACCTGTGCCTCCAACCGAAACGGAACGCGAACGTAGAATACGTCGTTTTTATGGTGGCGAAGTCGATGGGATTTCACGTCAGTTAGCTCGTTATATTCATAAAAATGTAAAAACATATATGCCCGAAATGAACCCAATGATGGTCTACAGATTAGACCGTTTTGGTCGTGGTGGACATCATCGTCCTTTTAACGATGCAGGTTTCGCTGGGATACGGATTATGGAAGCTCATGAAAATTATACGCAACAACACCAGGATATTCGTGTAGAAGATGGAATCTCGTATGGTGATACTTTCGAACATGTAAATTTTAATTATGCCAAAAAGCTCACAGCTGTTAATGCTATTAATTTAGCGAGTCTGGCTTCTGCTCCTCCTCCACCTGAAAATTTAGAAATTGGAGGAATTGTAAAACCCGCTGCTAAATTTAGATGGAAAAAAGTTGATGGAGCAATTGGCTATAAAATTTATTGGAGAGACACAACATCTCCAACTTGGGATAATAGTCGCTATGTTGGTGATGTTTCAGAGTTTACTTTAGATGGTATCGTTATAGATAATTTCTTTTTCGGTGTCGCTTCTGTTGGCAAATATGGCTACGAAAGTATGGTGGTGTTCCCTAATAAAACATTTAGAAATTAAAACTTAATATTATGAAAAATGCATTAAAATTATTAGTAATTATTCTGGTTATTTCTGCAATTTCTTGTAAATCAGAAAAAAAATAAAAAATAAGTTTAGATGTTACTACTCTTGAAAGCGAAGTTTTATCTGAATCTCCAAGACATCATGAATGGATAGATCTAAAAAGAGAAGATGGTACAATTTGTAAATCATTTGTTGTATATCCTGAAAGTAAAGAACCAACAAAATCGGTTATTGTAATTCATGAAAATCGAGGATTGAATGATTGGGCTAGAAGTTTCGCCGATGAATTAGCAGCAAATGGTTATTTGGTTATTGCTCCAGATTTAATTTCAAATACTATTGATGGTTTAGAGAAAACTACCGATTTTGAAAATACAGATAAAGCACGTGAAGCAATTTATGCATTAAACCCAGACAAAGTTACTTACGATTTAAATGCCGCATTTAATTATATAAAGTCTGATAAAGCTTCAACAGGAGAAGTGTCTGTGATTGGGTTTTGTTGGGGAGGATCTCAAACCTTCAGATATGCAACCAACAATAGTGAATTAAAAGAAGCTCTTGTTTTTTATGGAACTGCTCCAAAAGATACCGAAGTATATTCGAATATAGAAACACCGGTTTATGGCTTTTATGGAGGAAATGATAATCGTGTAAACGCTACAATTAAAGCTACAGATAGTTTAATGAAAATAAATAATAAAGTGTATGAACATGAAATTTATGAAGGTGCTGGTCATGCATTTATGCGTCGAGGTGCTCAAGAAAATACTAACGAAGCCAATAAATCAGCTCATGATAAATCGTGGATACGTATGCTGACATTGTTAAAGGATGTCTAAACCAGAACTCTTCTTTCCCCGTGATGTAGAATGGTACGATTGGTTGCTTCAAAATCACAATTCATCAGGAGGAGTATACTTAATTTTCTATAAATTAGAACTAAAAGTACCAACCTTCCAGAGTTTAAAACTCTGGAAGGGTTAATTTAAAAGAACATTGTACTTTTTATAGGTAACTAAATTAAAATCATATGAATGGCATTCCATTAATCGGTGGAAATTATTATCATATTTACAATAGAGGGAATAATAGCGATAACATATTTTATGAAAACGAGAATTATTATCATTTTCTTAGATTGTACGAAAAATACATTAATCCTATTGCAGATACTTTTGCCTGGTGTTTATTAAAAAATCATTTTCATATTTTGATATATCTAAAAACAGATGCTGAAATAGATACAAGTTTATTGCAATATTCAACAGTTAAAAAACCTAAAATAGTAAGTCCTTCAAAACAGTTTTCACATTTTTTTAATGCCTATACCCAAGCAATAAATAAACGACATAACAGAACAGGAAGCTTGTTTGAAAAAAACTTTGAAAGAAAACTTGTAAATTCTGAAAATTATTTTCAAAAACTAATTTATTACATTCATAATAACCCTGTTCATCACGGTTTTGTGGATAAAATGGTTGATTATCCGTGGTCATCCTATGGAAGTATTTTATCTATTAAACCAACCAAATTACAAAGAAAACAAGTGATTGAAATATTTGATACTATTGAAAATTTTAAATACTATCATTCTGTAAATCAGAATTTTGAAAGTATAGACCACCTGCTTATTGAATGATATTTTTTTAACTTATCCAACTAGCCCTTCCAGAGTTTTAAACTCTGGAAGGGCTCAATTAACCTTTGTGAATCAAATAAAAAGAGTGATGGAAGTTGGTAATATTGAATCTCTTTCTTAACATCTTTTTAAGACATTATTAGTATTAATTTTCATTAACTTTATCGCTTTCAATTTCTAACCAAAAAATAAAATGAAAAAAGTTATCTCTCTAGTAATGTTATTGTGCATTACACTGCTTTCCGCACAAGAATTCTCAATGGATTTAGTAAAAAATATGAAACCTCGTAACATTGGTCCCGGAGGTATGTCCGGTCGTGTTACAGCGATAGATGTTGTACATAGCAATCCAGATATTATGTATGTAGGCACTGCCTCTGGTGGTTTATGGAAATCTACTTCTGGTGGAATTACTTGGAACCCTGTTTTTGAAAAAGAAGTCACTGCTTCAATAGGTGCAGTTGCCATTCAGCAATCAAATCCTAGTGTTATTTGGGTAGGCACCGGTGAAGGAAACCCAAGAAATAGTCTCAATGGTGGTTATGGTATTTACAAATCATTAGATGGTGGCAAAAACTGGATAGCAATGGGATTAGAAAAAACCAGAAATATCCATCGTGTTATTATAGACCCAACAAATCCAGATATAGTTTATGTTGCTTCTATCGGTTCTCCTTGGGGAGAACATCCAGAGCGTGGCGTTTTTAAAACTGTAGATGGTGGCGAGACCTGGAATAAAATATTGTTTGCAAATAATAAAACTGGAGCAGCCGACTTAGTGATGGATCCTACAAATCCTAACAAATTAATTGCTGCCATGTGGGAACACAAACGTGATCCTTGGTTCTTTAAATCAGGTGGAGAAGGTTCTGGTTTACACATTACTCATGATGGTGGAAAAACTTGGAAAAAAGTTACAGATAAAGATGGTTTCCCAAAAGGTGATTTAGGTCGAATTGGGATTGCCATTGCAGCTAATAAACCTAATATTATTTATGCTTTAGTTGAAGCAAAAAAGAATGCTCTTTACAAAAGTGTGGATGGTGGTTTTAAATGGAAAAAAGTAAATGATAATTCTAGCGGAAGAGGTTCTGGAGGTATTGGAAACAGACCTTTTTATTATTCTGAAATATATGTAGATCCACAAAATGAAAACCGAATATATTCTGTCTTTACTTATGTAAATGTAAGTGAAGATGGTGGTAAAAAATTCAATCAGCTTATGCCTGCTTATGGTGTTAGTAATGGTGTACATCCAGATCATCATGCATGGTGGATTCACCCAACCAATGGTCAATTTATGATTGATGGTAACGATGGAGGATTGAATATTACAAAAGATGGTGGAAAAACATGGCGTTTTATTGGTAATTTACCTGTAGCTCAATTTTATCATATTAATGTAGATAACGAATATCCTTATAACGTATATGGAGGCATGCAGGATAATGGGTCTTGGCGTGGTCCGGCTTATGTTTTAAGAGCGCAAGGTATAAGAAACTCGTATTGGCAGGAAATTTCGTTTGGTGATGGATTTGATGTGGTTCCAGACAGAGACGATTCGCGTTATGGATGGTCTATGAGCCAACAAGGTTTTGTAAGTCGTTACGACTGGAAAACAGGAAACAATTATATTGTAAGACCTACGCATCCTGACGCTGATGTTAAACTGAGGTTCAACTGGAACTCAGCAATTAATATCGATCCTTTTAATAACAGTACTATTTACTTCGGAAGTCAATTTGTACACAAATCGACTGATAAAGGCTTAACATGGCAAATTATTTCTGATGACTTAACAACCAACGACCCTGAAAAATTAAAACAAAGCGAAAGTGGTGGCTTAACAATGGATGCTACTGGAGCTGAAAATTATTGTACAATCATAGTGATTGAACCTTCACCTGTTGAAAAAGATATGCTTTGGGTTGGAACCGATGATGGTCGTGTACATTATACCCAAAATGGAGGTGCAACTTACACAGATGTTTCAAAGAACATTAAAGGCTTACCTGCTGGTAGTTGGATAACACAAATAAAAGCCTCCAATAAAAATAAAGGTGAAGCATTATTAGTCGCTAACGATTACAGACGATTTAATTTTACACCTTATGCATCTAGAACTAAAGATTATGGTAAAACTTGGAAGCGTATTGTAGGCGAGAATGATGTAGAAAGTTATGCATTATCTATAGTTGAAGATATTGAAGAACCTAAGCTTTTGTTTTTAGGCACAGATGATGGCTTATACATTTCTGTCAATGCCGGGAAAAAATGGACGAAGTGGACAGAAGGTTTCCCCACAGTTTCGGTAAAAGATCTGGTGATTCAACCTCGTGAGCACGATTTAGTAATAGGCACTTTTGGTCGTGCTGCCTGGGTTTTAGACGATATTAGACCATTAAGAGCGATTGCTAAAAACAATCAAGTTCTTAGTAAAAAATTAGAATTATTCTCTCCTCCAACAGCATATCAAGCAGTTTACCGACAACCAACAGGAAGTCGTTTTGGTGGTGATGCACTTTATAATGGAGAAAATAGAAAACGTGGTGCACAAATTTCGTATTATGTTACAATTGAAAAGAAAAAAGAAGATGACAAAAAGAAAGACGAAGATGAAGACGAAGATGAAGACGAAGATGAAGAGGTTAGTGAAAAAGACGAAACCAAAGTGAAATGGGATTCAATCACAATGAAAATTTATGATGGTGAACGTTTGATAAGAACTCTAAAACAGAAAGCACCTAAAGAAACCGGGATTCATAAATGGACTTGGAGAATGGATGAAAAAGGTGGAGACAGACCCTCAAGAACCATTAAAAAAAGTAAAAGAGAGCCAGGAGGAACTAGAGTAAAGCCAGGTACATACAAAGTAGTATTGAGTTTTGGAGATCAGACTTCAGAAGAAATGATTACCGTAAAAAGTGATCCTCGTTTAACTATTTCTACGAAAGCAATCAACGAAACTTATAGTGCTTCAAAAGAGATTCAAAATATAAGCCAAACTGCTGCAGATGCAGTAAAACAACTTGTTGAAAGTAAAAATATCGCAAAAGATTACATTAAAAAACTGGCAAAATTAGATAAGAAGCAATACAAAGATCAAATAAAAGCTTCAAAAGATATTATTAAAAAGATAGATAAAGTTATCGCTATATATCTGGGAAAAGAAGACAAACGCCAAGGAATAACACTTAATCCAGAAGTTAATATCAGCCAACGTATTAGAAACGCTGTTTCTTATTCTGGATCAAGACCAGATGGTTTAACATCAACAGAGCACACCTTGTTAAAACATGCTAAGAATGCTGTGAAAGAAGCATTAGACAAAACCAATACCTTCTTTAACGATGAATGGAAACCTTATCAAGCTTCAATGGAAGTACTCAATACAACTCCTTTTAAGGAAATTAAATCTTTTAAATTAAACTAATTATGAAAAAAATAATAGCAACACTATGCTTTTTGGTTTTAATTGTGTCTTGTAAAAAAGACCAGGAAACAAAAGATATTGCTCTAAATTTAAAACAATATACCATAGAGCAATTTATGGATAACGAATCGGTTTTTGGAGGAAGCTTTTCGCCAGACAATTCAAAATTATTAGTAACAAGCAATCGTACAGGAATATATAATATGTACACTGTTTCTGCCAAAGATGGAAAATTTACTCCAATCACAACTTCCGATAGTTCTTCTATTTTTGCAGTATCATATTTCCCGAATGATGAGAGAATGCTATTTAGCGCTGATGGAAATGGAGATGAAATAAATCATCTATTTTTGAGAGACTTTGATGGCTCAATTACAGATCTTACACCAAACGAAGGTGCAAAATCTTCTTTTTATGGTTGGGCTGAAAATGAGAAAAGCTTCTTTTATGGCTCTAACAAAAGAGATCCAAAATATTTTGATGTATATAAAATGTCGATAGATGATTTTGTATCAGAATTAATATATCAAAATAATGATGGTTTAAATTTTAGTGGAATATCTGGTGATGAACAACAAATTGCATTATCAAAATCACTCAATACAAGTGATAGTGACCTTTTTGTTTACAACTTAAAAACGAAAGAAAAAATCAAAGTCAATGACAATATAAGTGCAAATTCTGCTCAGGCATTTTCCAAAGACAGTTCTATGCTATACTACACAACAGATGATGGAGCAGAATTTTCATATTTAATGACCTACGATTTAAATACCAGAGAGAAGAAAAAAGTATTAGAAAAATCCTGGGATATTAGTGGTATTGTTTTTACAAATAATGGGGCATATATGGTTGTATATGTTAACGAAGATGGCAAAAATATTATCGAAGTTATTGATGTAGAAACACAAAAACCAATTGATTTGCCAGACTTTAATGGTAAAAGCATTACAAGTGTTACATTTTCTAATGATGAAACTATGATGCGTTTGTATGCTGGAGGTTCAAATTCTCCATCTGATTTATATGTATATAATTTAGAAACAAAAGAGTTAATAAAACTCACTAATGTACTTAATGATGCTATTAATGCAGAGGACTTGGTCACCGCAAAAGTAATTCGTTTTAAATCGTTTGATGGTACAGAAATTCCAGCTATTTACTATCTGCCTCATCAGGCATCAGCCGAAAATAAAGTTCCTGCAATGGTTTGGGTTCATGGTGGTCCTGGAGGGCAATCACGTCAAGGATTTAATTCATTAATTCAGTATATGGTAAATCATGGATATGCAGTTTTAGCTGTAAACAATCGTGGAAGTAGTGGTTATGGTAAAACATTTTTTAAAATGGACGACTTAAATCATGGTGAAAAAGATTTGCAAGATTGTGTTGAAGGTAAAAACTGGTTAGCATCTCAAACAGAAATTGATGGCGAGAAAATTGGAATAATTGGTGGTTCTTACGGTGGCTATATGACAATGGCTGCATTAACATACACTCCTGAAGAATTTGATGTTGGTGTAAATTTATTTGGAGTTACCAATTGGATACGTACTCTAAAAAGCATTCCTCCATATTGGGAATCATTTAGAGAATCGTTATATTTAGAATTAGGCGATCCTTTTTCAGCAGACTCTGTTCGCTTGAAGCGTATATCACCATTATTTCATACTGATAAGGTAACTAAACCACTTATTGTATTGCAAGGCGCTCAAGATCCAAGAGTGCTTCAGGTAGAGTCTGATGAAATTGTTGCTGGTGTTCGTAAAAACGGCGTTCCTGTAGAATATGTTTTATTTGAAGATGAAGGTCATGGGTTTGTAAAAAAGGAAAATCAAATAGAGGCTTATAGTCGTATCCTTAAATTTTTAGATGTGTATTTAAAAAAAGTAGATGAGCCAATTGATGGTGAAATAAAAGAAAAAGAAATAATACACGAAACGGAAACAAACTAATAAAAAAGCGCTCAAATGAGCGCTTTTTTTTATTCCCTACGTTTTAAGACATTTAAGTTTTCTGTTTTTATAATGAAACGTAGAATTTGCCATATAACTCAAAATAGAAAGGATTATTAATATAAGCCGACATAATGTTTAAATACAATCTAGATGAACATTCAAAAAGTTACATTTATCAATAACGAAGGGCAACATTTATCAGGACGATTAGAACTTCCTGTAGATCAACAACCACACAACTTTGCAATCTTTGCACATTGCTTCACTTGTAATAAAAATTTATTAGCAGTTAAAAATATTAGTCGTGCATTAACATCCAATGGTTTTGGAGTATTGCGTTTTGATTTTACAGGATTAGGTGAAAGTGATGGTGATTTTTAAGATACAAACTTTTCCGGCAATGTAGAAGATTTAGTAAGTGCAGCAACGTATTTAGAAACGAATTACAAATCTCCTACTCTTATTGTTGGTCATTCTTTAGGCGGTGCTGCGGTTATTTTCGCTGCATCGCAAATAGATTCTATTAAAGCTATAGCCACTATTGGAGCACCTTCTAATCCAAAACACGTACAAAATCTACTCCGTAGCAGTATTGATGAAATACGAACTAGCGGAAAAGCCATCGTAAATTTGAGCGGCCGTAATTTTACTATTAAAAAACAATTTCTCGACGATCTCGAAAGCAATGCACTTTCTGAAGTTACAAAACATTTACGCAAAGCATTACTCGTAATGCATTCACCTCAAGATACCACTGTAAGTATAATGAATGCTGAAGAAATCTATAAAGCCGCTCATCATCCTAAAAGTTTTGTTTCGCTAGATGGTGCAGATCATTTATTAAGCAATAAAGCAGACTCTGTTTATGTTGGAAATGTTATTGCCGGCTGGGCAAATCGATATGTAGATTTACCCGAAGTTGAACAATTAAAAACCAAGCATCAGGTTGTTGCAAGTTTAGATAACGACGACGGATTTACAACACAAATGAAAGTTGGCAACCATTATATGGTTGCCGATGAACCAACAAATTATGGAGGTAACGATTTTGGTCCTTCACCATACGAATTGGTTTCAGCAGGATTATCGGCTTGTACAGCCATGACTATACAAATGTATGCTAAACGCAAGGGCTGGAAGATCGATAATGTTGAAGTTCATACCAGTTATGAAAAAACCCACGCGATAGATTGTGAACATTGCGATGAAGATTCTGCAAAAATTGATAATTTCCATCGAGAGATTAAATTAGAAAGCGAATTAGATGAAAAGCAAATAAAACGTATTTTACAAATCGCCGATAAATGTCCGGTACATAGAACACTAAATAGCGAAATACAAATTATAACCAACTTGATTAATTAGAAGAAATTTGCTATTGGATAAATATTGACTTAACTTTCATTCAAAATAAAATAACACTAAAATACCATGAAAAAAGAATCAATTTTTATACTCGTATTGACCTTGATTTTTGCTGTAGCATGTAAAGGCGAAAAAAAAGAAACCGAAACAAATACAGACTATGATGAGGTTGAAAAAGCCGAAGGGAAAAGTGAAACTACAACTTCTAAAGCAAAACTTATTTCCGTAACTCTTGAATCTAAAAGTAATAGTAATGTTACCGGAACCGTAACCTTTACACAAGAAGGTGATAATATTACTATGGTTGCAATAATAAGTGGCTTAAGTGAAGGTTCTCATGCCATTCACTTGCATGAAAAAGCTGACTGTTCTTCAGACGACGGAAAATCCTCCGGTGGACACTGGAATCCAACTGCACAACCTCATGGCAAATGGGGAGCAGCCGAAGGATTTCACCAAGGCGATATAGGTAATTTTGAAGCAGATGCCGATGGCAATGGTTCTATTACTTTCACATCAGACCAATGGTGTATTGGCTGTGGCGACGACACCAAAGATATTCTGGGTAAAGCTGTAATTGTACACGAAGGTACAGACGATTTTACGTCTCAACCAAGTGGAGCAGCAGGAACAAGAATAAGTTGCGGTGGCGTTATTCAATAGTCTTAAACAATTTAAATCAAAGAAAGGCTACTTAATTTAGTAGCTTTTTTTATTTTTATATTATAAATATTTGCTCATGAATCCATCAGCCAGAGGTTGGATAAAAAAATTACTTAAGGAAGTCTCGCTTTCAAACTCTTTTTTGGAATACTCTGAGGAAGATTTTTATTTTGTTTTAAGACTAAGTGGATTTATCTACGGAAGTAATATAAGCATTGTAAATCAAGTCGTTAAAAAAAGTGATCTGACTGAAGATGAAATTTGCAAAATCAATCTGTTTCTTGCGCTACTATTAATACATCATTATTCAGATTCGTCTCTTTCTCCAACAGAAAGTATTATCAATTTTTATTCTGAAATTGATAAACGTAGAACTTCTTTTTTTCAGAATATTTTAACAGTTAAAAAGTCGAATGCAAAACTTGAAAAGATTATACATAAGCGCATTCAGATCGACAATAATATTATAACCAAAAGCTTCAACTATTTTGTAATTAACGCTTTATTATTTGTAGATGTTTTAGCATATAGTAAATACTTAGAAACGCAGAGCATCCCGAAAAGTTATATTAAAAATTTAGAAGCTTCTATCGAATCGATTTCGCTAGATGTTTTAAATTCTAAAGTTTTAAAAACTGAATACGATGAAAGCTTGATTAAGTTATTCGAATCGTCCTTACGCTATCAGAACAATTTACATATTAGTTATAAGGAACCTGTAAACTATACTGAAACAAATTTGGAGAAACTATACCTTTTAGACATTGCCTCTATGTCAACCTGGGGAGATAAAACCATAGATCAAGAAGAGCAGCATTTTTTATATCAATTAGGTAAAGATTTAAAATTAGAACACAGTATTGTAAAGCGATCAATACATTCAGTGAATCAATTTTACAATGTTCATAAAGACAATATCGCTTTATTAAGTTCTAAAAATATTGTAAAAACATTTTATGATAATTCTAGTAAAATGGTAAGCAAACTCATTTCAAGAAATAAAAAACGTTTGCGAAAAGAACTCAGGGAAAGTAAAGAACTTATGCATTTACTTGCACAATACACGATTAGAGATTTAAATGATGGAGAGCAAAAAAAATTACAAGAACAGTTACTCGATTTATTTAAAACCATACCGAGTTTAGCCATTTTTATGTTACCGGGAGGTGCACTTTTACTTCCATTTGTAATTAAATTTATTCCGAAACTGCTGCCTTTTGCATTTGATGATAATAGAATTGAAGATGAAAAATAAAACATCTATATTTGGTGCATGAGTTTAACAAACAACGACATTTTTAAAAAATTACGTGTAGCACACAAACTACGTGACGACGATATTGTAAAAATTTGTGCATTAAAAGATTTTAGAGTTTCTAAAAGCGAATTAGGTGCAATTTTTAGGAATGAGAACCATCCAAAATACATAGAATGTGGTGATCAATTTTTACGAAACTTTCTCGATGGACTTATTATTCATTTAAGAGGACCAATGCCTCCTAAAAAGAAATAAAGTTGTTTTAAAAATAACTGTTGTTCTACATGCTTTTTATAATTAATATAAAAAATAAAATTAATGAAGTCGTTTACAATCAAAGAAATCAATGCCATATTAAAAGGTGAATTAATTGGAGACACCAACCAGCAAATACATGGTCCCGAACAATTGGAACGGGCAAACAATAATCACATTACATTTATTGCGAGTACTAAATATGTACGCCTCTGGAAGACTTCAAAAGCTTGTGCTGCTATTGTAAATGAAAAATTAGATGTCGAACCTGGTAATAATCGCGCATTAATTAAAGTAAAAAATGCAGATTTAGCCATGGCAAAATTATTAGAAGTCTTCAATCCCGAACCCCCTCATTTTGATGAAGATATTCATCAATCAGCAGTAATCCATAAATCGGCAACTATCGGGAACACTTGTAAAATTGGTGCTGGTTGCTATGTAGGGAAAGATGTTGTTTTAGGTGATGCCGTTATTTTATACCCTAATGTTACCATTCTTGATGAAACAAAAATTGGTAATAATACTATTATTTGGTCTGGCACTGTAATTCGTGAACGTTGCGAAATAGGTAGCTTTTGTATTCTTCATACCAATGTAAGTATTGGTGCCGATGGTTTTGGCTATCGACCAAGCGATGATGGTAAAGGCCTTGTTAAAATTCCCCAAATAGGAAATGTTATTATAGGAAATACTGTTGAAATTGGAGCAAATTCTTGTGTCGATCGTGGTAAGTTTAGTTCTACAATTATTGGAGATGGATGCAAAATAGATAATCTTGTACAAATTGCTCACAATTCTATTATGGGACGTTCTTGTATTATGTCCGGACACAGTGGCCTGGCAGGCTCTGTTACCCTTGGTGATGGAGTAATAATTGGTGGAAGCGCATCTATTAAAGATCATACAACCATCCATTCGGGAGCTACGGTAGGTGCAGGTTCAGGTGTGATGAACGATGTACAAGCTGGTAAAACTGTTTTAGGATATCCAGCTCAAGATGCAAGGGATATGCTCAAAGAATGGGTGACAATTAGAAGGCTTGTTAAAAAATAGAAATCTAACTCTATTCTATGAGTGAAACTAATAACTCTGAAACATTCGAAACCTTAGACCCACAAGATTGGGAACAATCTAAAGCACTGATGCATAAAATGGTTGATGATGCTTTTGATTATACACAAAATGTAAGAGATCGTAAAATTTGGCAGGAGATGCCAGACCATGTTTTAAATACTTTTAAAACTGCTCTACCTCAACAACCAAGTAATGCAGAAGAGGTTTATAAAGAACTTCAGGAAAATGTATTACCATACCCAATGGGAAATATTCATCCGCGTTTTTGGGCTTGGTATATGGGCAATGGCACTATTTCAGGAGTTATGGGCGATTTTTGGGCATCTATACTCAATCCTAATTTAGGTGGAGGTAATCATGCTGGTCATAAAGTTGAAGAGCAAGTAGTAAATTGGATTAAGGAGATTATAGAATTTCCGAAATCGGCTAGCGGGCTTTTATTAAGTGGAGGTTCTATGGCTAATTTTACTGCATTAGCGGTAGCACGGAATGTAAAAGCCGGTTATGATATTAGAACTGAAGGATTAAAGGAAAACAATTTGGTCTTTTATGCGTCTACCGAAATACACAGTTGTAATATCAAAGCCGTTGAGTTATTAGGTTTAGGTACAAAAGGTCTTAAAAAAATTAAAGTCAATGATGACTATACCTTAAATATTGAAGCATTAAAACAGCAAATACAAACAGATAAAGCTAACGGATTACAACCCATTTGCATTATTGGTACTTCAGGAACTGTGAATACAGGAGCTGTTGACGATTTACAATCTATTTCAGATATTTGCGAACAAGAAAATCTTTGGTTTCATGTTGACGGTGCTATTGGTGCTATTGCGATGTTATCGGATAAAATTAAAGCTCAGCTCAAAGGCATAGAACGCGCAGATTCTGTTGCTTTAGATTTGCACAAGTGGTTGCACATGCCTTTTGAAGTTGGCTGTGTTGTTATTAAAGACAATGCTGGACACAAAAACACCTTCTCTTTAATTCCTGAATATTTAGCCAAGAACACGAGAGGATTAGCCTCTGGAGAAGATTGGTTTAATGAATATGGTTTAGAATTGTCGAGACGTTTTAGAGCATTAAAAGTATGGATGTCGCTAAAAGAACATGGCAGCAAACGTTTTGGCAGAATGATATCCAGAAATGTAGACCAAGCACATTATTTAGGAGCACTTGTAAATAGTAACAAAGACCTTGAGCTCATTGCACCAATAGGAATGGACATTGTCTGTTTTAGATACAATCCCGGAGGAAAAACAATTAACGAATTAAACGCATTAAATAAAGAAATAAAACTACAGATTGAAGAACGTGCCATAGCTTTACCAGGTTATACTACGCTTAATGGTAAGTATTGTATTCGCTGTGCAATCTCAAGTCATCGTGTTACCGATAAAGATTTTGATGCCCTTGTAGAAAGTGTGTTAAGTATTGGAAAAGAGTTCCAATAATAAAATATTAAAACAGGAACATAATTTTCTGTTATCTGGAAAATTTTGGAGGTAAATGAGTATTTTAGTTCCAATATAACAAGTTGTAAAACATGTAAACTAAAAACCAAATGAAACGACTTCTCATTATAATGTCTTTAGCAGTATTAATAAGTTCCTGCAAAACAGACCCGAAAACCACAACCAAGGAGTGGATTTATCTTTTTGATGGCAGCAGTACCGAAGGCTGGAGAGCTTATAATGGCGAAGTGCTGCCTCCACAATGGGTTATTAAAAATGGAGCCTTAACCTTCGACACAGAAAAGAGATTAGAGTCGGACAAACAAGGAGGGAAAGACATTATTTATGCTAAAGAAGAATTCGATAATTTTGAACTCTATTTGGAATGGAAATTATCTGAAGGTGGAAATAGTGGCGTTTTTTACCACCTAAAAGAAGGTTACAGTAGTCCTCCAGAAATTGCTCCCGAATATCAGTTACTTGATGACCTAAAATGGGAAGAAATTAATAATGCGGTTTTAAAAGATTGGCAAAAAACCGCAGCTGATTATGCCATGTACATTCCTGATAAGAATTTGAAAATTACAAAACCAGCAGGAGAATGGAATACCTCAAGAATCATATTTACTCCAGAATTGGTCGAACATTGGTTGAATGGTAAAAAAGTACTCTCTTTCGTGCCTTGGTCTGAAGATTGGAAGGAACGCAAAAACAAAGGTAAGTGGAAAGATTACCAAAACTACGGATCCTCTAAAACAGGTTTTATAGGACTCCAGGATCATGACAGCCCGTTATGGTTTAAAAATATAAAAATTAAAAAACTAAATCAAACCCCTAGAGATGAGCAATAATCAAAGAAGAGATTTTATAAAAAATTTAGGCCTTGCAGGTGCTGCAATTACTTTGGGAACAGCAAGTGCTGCTGCATTTACAAAAGAAACAATTACATATTTTAAACGAAACAATAAATTATTTAAAGGAGACAATATTAATATTGCTCTAATAGGTGCCGGTGGCATGGGAAATGCAGATGCAGATACTTGCCTAAAACACGACGGAGTAAATATGGTTGCCGTTTGTGACCTTTACGAAGGACGATTGGATAATGCTAAAAAGAAATGGGGAAATGATATTTTAGTCACGACCAATTACAAGGAAATACTAAACAAAAAAGATGTCGATGCAGTTATTATTGCCACTACCGACCATTGGCACAAACAAATATCCATCGATGCATTAAATGCTGGTAAGCATGTATACTGTGAAAAACCAATGGTACACTCTATTAAAGAAGGCCATGATGTTATTAACGCTTGGAAAAAATCAGGAAAGGTTATGATTGTGGGTGCTCAAGGCACCTCATCGGTCGGTAATGAAAAAGCGAAAGAATTATTGGCGGATGGTATAATTGGTACCCTAAACTTTGCAGAAGGCTTTTGGGCAAGAAATTCACCCATTGGTGCCTGGCAATATCCCATACCAAATGATGGTACAGAAAAAACTGTCGATTGGAAACTCTATATTGCCAACACTTCCAAAAAAGCCTTCGACCCATTACGTTTTTTTAGATGGCGAAATTATAGAGATTATGGAACGGGAATGTCTGGAGATCTTTTTGTACATCTGTTCTCAAGTTTACATTTTATAACGAACTCTAAAGGGCCCAGCCAAATAGGAGCTTCCGGTGGCTTACGTTATTGGAAAGATGGTAGAGAAGTGCCGGATGTTATGATTGGTATGTTTCAATACCCCGAAGTAAAAGAACATCCGGGATTCAATCTTTCCCTGAGATGCAACTTTGTTGATGGCACTAGCGGTACAACATATTTAAGACTTGTTGGAAGTGAAGGATCTATGGATGTGCAATGGGATAAAATAATTGTAAAAAGAAACAATTTGGCAACTGGAGATGCTTTTGCTCGGGCAAAAGCAAAGGAGTCTGGACAAGTTATTTTAGATAGGAAAAAAATACAAGCTCCAAAAGAAACTATTTTTAAAGTTGAAGATGGTTATAAAGGCGCACATTACGATCATCATGGGTATTGGTTAAATGCTATAAGATCAGGTGGTACAGTAGATCAAGACCCGGTTTTTGGCTTTAGAGCAGCGGCACCGGCTTTACTTTGTAATGATAGTTATTACCAAAATAAATTTATTAACTGGGACCCAACAAACATGAAATTAATTTAAACTATAAAAGCACTGTAACAAAAGAGTTTATTTTGCATCTTTCTAAAAGAATCAATCAACCAAAACAGTTATGAATTTAAATGAAAGATTTACATCTTTATTATTCCTAATTCTCCCAATCGTAATTTTTGCTCATGCAGAAACTATTTTTAATGATGTTAGACTAAATGAATCCCTAGAAACAGTAAAAGAAAAATTAAAATCCATTTCAGAATCATCAAATGTCATCTCTATTGATAACCCAAGTTTTCCATTAGCCAAAGACAAGGAAGAGCACCTTATTTGCACAAATATTAAAACAGAAAATGGTACTATCGAAAAGGTGGTTTTTACTTTTGCCGATGATAAACTGCATTATATTGAAGCAAGAGGAAACTCAGTACAAATATTTGATGTTAAACGTAAAGACACAGCCAGAATTCATTTGGATTATAAGGTCTACCTCAAAGACAAACTATTTTTAAACAAGAAAAAAGATATTGTTTGGATAATGAGCAGAGAGGCAATGCACATTAACCTCTACACTTGGGAAAACCCATATTTAAACTCCAACTATACAGGCAATTTCTCTATTTCGAGAAGAATTCCGAAATTTTTAAAAATGGGTGCAAACATTCAAGATTTTAAATCAGAGTTAGAGGCCAATAGTGCTTTTACTGACACAGAAAAGTTAGATGGGTCTGACCCAAATGCGCAATTACAAATAAACTGCTATGGTGTGGATTATTTGGGATTTCCAAGAAAAGTGGAAGCACGTTTTGGAGAAGGGAAACTCAATGTTGTTTGGATATTAACGGCTAAAGGTGAAGAAGATCGTATTCGTAAGGCTTTAATTGCTCAATATGGTAACCCAATATTCACCAACAAAGATTAGGAAATTTATAATAATTGGCAAGTTGGTTTAAGAAAAGATAAGCCAGAAGTATTACTTATGACGCAAGAAATAGGTCTAAAATACAAAACAAGTTATTTTAAACAATAATTGTACATTTTATTTTTTTGCAACAATAGCTTATTATGAGCGTCTTTATAAAAAAATAAATTAATCATTCATAAAAATAGTCACAACTCATACGGTAATAGTTTGTTTTAATGGTAACTGAGCCTACCGAAGTTAACTCCCCAGCAAACTTTTAAACGGATTCTTCATCTTAAATTATTACGTCAACTTTTTAGTAGGTCGAATAGAATTCACGATTGACTTTTTTATTTTACTTGAAGTCCTAGTTTATTTTTTCAACATAACAGGGTTCGGAATCTACAGCTTCTTATAAAACAGGAAAATTATTAAGTGTTGTTTGTTATTATTTTTTCTGTTGCGCCCTTATTAACGCATTCTGCTCTTCCATTAATTCTGTTAATTGCGATAAGAGCTCGATATCTTTTGGTGTAGCAACTGTAGTATCTTTGATGTCTTGTGCTTTCTTACGCAAACGGTTCATAAATTTAACTACAATAAAAATGGTGAAACCAATAACAATAAAATCTGTAAAGGCTTCCATAAGTGCACCATAACCAATTGCTACCTCATCATTAACCAAAATACCATTTGCATCTAAAACGGTATCTCGAAGTATTAAACGTTTATCTTGTAAGTTGATACCACTTGATAATAAGGATAATGGTGGTAACAATACTTTTTTAACCAATACATTGATTACTTTATTAAAGGATGCGCCAATAATAATACCTATTGCCATATCCATCATATTGCCTTTTACAGCAAATTCTTTAAATTCTCTAAATAGTTTCATGTGTTTATATTTATTGTTTTTAAAAGGTCATCCCGATAATTATCGGGACTGTTCGCTATTAATCATTTTCCTATGGTAATAAAAATTTTAACATGCTCGTTTCATGTGCTTATTTTTATTGTTTTTTTATCCTGATCCCGATCGCTATCTGGACTATCGAAAGTTACATTGAACCCGCTAATAATTATTTCCGTAAGTGAGAAATTTTTATCCTGCTCGTTTCATATGTTCTTATTTATTGTTTTCAATATCTTCTACTTCTTTAAAGAAACTAGTATACTTTCTATAAGCAACAAGTCCTAAAACAGCTATTAAAACAATACTAATTATAATAATATTGATACTTGCTATTTGTTGACCAGATTGATAGGAATGTAATCCTGAAAGATAAAAGTTAACGCCAAAATATGTAAATATAATACTGGCAAAAGCTATAATAGACATCATGTTAAATCCAAAACGTCCGCGAAGTCCGGGAACAAATCGCATATGAATTACAAAAGAATAGACCATGATACTAATTAATGCCCAGGTTTCTTTTGGATCCCAACCCCAATAACGTCCCCAACTTTCGTTTGCCCACATGCCTCCAAGAAAATTACCAATGGTAAGCATCACCAAACCAACAGTTAAGGCCATTTCGGCAACTATTGTAAGCTCTTTTATGTTAAGCCACATTTTCTCTTTATTGCTTTCGTTAGTAAAAACCATAAGTAATAATGTTACAGCACCCAGAATCATTCCTAATGTAAATGGTCCGTAACTACCAACTATAATCGCCACATGAATCATAAGCCAATAACTATCTAAAACAGGTTGAAGATTTGCAATGGCTGGATCCATCCAGTTCCAATGGGCAATCATTAAAATCATTGATGTTACAAATGCTGTAGAGGCTAATGTAATATCGCTCTTTCGTCCAAATACCAATCCAAAGAGCATTGTTGCCCAAGCAACATAAATCATAGATTCGTAAGCATCACTCCAAGGTGCGTGACCAGAGATATACCAACGTGCTATAAGACCTAAAGTATGGAGAATAAACAGCCCATAAATGATATATTTAAAACTCTTAACCGTTACACTTATCGCCTTACTTCTATCTCTAAATATTTGTACAATTAACACTATAAACATTAATGTGCCAGCAAACATATACCAACTAAAAAGCTTCTTAAAGATATCATACTTATTGTATTGAACTTCGGTATTTATTTTTTCATCGCTCAACATAACCTCGCTTCCGTACTTAAGTTGTGTCTTTTTAATCGCTTGTAAAAGTTTATCGCTTTCGGTAAAATTACCAGAAGTTTTATCCTGGTTTAACATGTATAAATACACTTTAAATCCTGTGTTTATAAAGTTTCCATATAATGAATCCTGCAGCTTATAATTCTCTGTTTTGTACTCTTTAGTCGATATCCATTTATTAATTTCATTGTCAGGAAGAGGGAATATTTTTAGCGATCTCCCTTCAATTGTATTATACAATAAATTTACGCGTTGATCTGCCTCTCTGAATTCTTTTTGAATTGAGGTAGGCACTTGTGTATTATAAACATCTTCCAGATAAGGAGCTAATTTATAGCGTCCTACATCATCAAAAAAATGTGCTAAAGTGGCATACTTTTCAGATTTATCAAGTCCTATTAACGTTCTTATAGTATCACTTTTTTTAAGCTTCAAATAAATGATTGGTACATTATACCAAAACGTTGGACTTTCCTGAATCGACAGATATATTTGGTTAGCATCAAAACCCTCATAACTATCATGTTTACTTAATTTACGTAGTAATTGTGAAGCATAGGTATTTACAGGCATCATACGCCCTCCAACATCCTGAATTACCAGTTTACCAAATTTATCGGCTTGTTCTTTTGAAGTAATATTTGCCTCTAAAATAGAATCTACTTGCGTTTTTGTAATTCGGCTATGATTATGTGCATCATCTTCCGTCTGCTGTTCTTGTGCTTGTATTGTTAATGCAAAAGCGATAAAGAATACAGATACTAATTTTGCCTTTTTAGCTTTAACCTTTTTTAATTGCTTTCGTAATTCCTCGAAGCGCGTATGCTTGGCAAACAGGATAGATAATAATCCGAAAAATAACATAAAGTAGCCCAAGTAAGTGATTCTTGTACCCCAAGTATCATGATTTACAGAAAGTATCGTTCCTTTTTTGTCAGCATCAAAAGATGCCTGAAAAAATTTATATCCACGATGATTCAAAATATTATTCATATAAATATGAAAATCGAAATCGCCTTCCTGCTCGTCTAAAACCGTTACTTTGCTTTCGAATGCAGAATAGCTGTTTTCTGTTCCCGGATACACTTCGGCTATAAAATCGTTGAGTTTTATACTAAACGGTAATTCTATTATTTTTGATCCATATTTGAACGCAAAATCCAAACCTCCAATAGTAACTTGCTTAAAAGCATTGTTAGTGCCTCTTCCTCCTAAAAGTTTTACAATTTTAGTTTCATCATTAGCTGTTACTTTAAGCACAATACCATCTTCATCGTTTCTTAATATTTCTGATTTTTTAACCACATCAAAAAACCCTTTAATTACAGGTTTAGGAAATACTAAGGCTTGATTGCCAATAATATACCTTGAGCGTAATATTAAAGGTTGAATACTGTCCTTTACCAATTTGCCTTGTGCTCCCGTTGCCATGGTCATAAACTCACCTTCAAAAGGCGACTGGATAGTTAAGCTACTATCTGTATAGGTAATATTTACAGCACCTTCAGTTGGCTTGTTTAATGCAAAGAGTACATTATGGATACTTTGAACTTGTCCTACTTTTAAAAAGTGATTATGAGGTCCTGATGATCCTGCTTCAACCATTTTTAAATAGTATTCGCCAGAATCGTCAGGAACAATATCTTCTTCGGCTCCAGCAATAAATTCTTGAAGTTCTATGGTAACCGGTTGATTGTTGTAATCTGTTTTGCGTTTAAACTTATTATTTAAACGAGGCGAGAAATCGGTTTCATAATATTTAACACGACGTTGTTGTTGTCCGTTTATTATTAAATCGCCATCAATATAAGTGGTTAAATATGTTTTTTGCGATAAGAACACATTTTCAGTAGCACCTTCGCGAATAGCCATCATCCCTTCAAAACCAATATAACGTGTTATAAATGCACCGAGCAGAATAAAGACAAAAGCAATATGTAAGGTAAGCGTTGCCCATTTCTCTTTTCGTAACAAACGATAGCGGAAAATATTTCCAGCAAAATTAATTACAAAAAACACCATTATGGTTTCAAACCACCAGGAATTGTAAATAAGCGTTCTGGAATATGCTGTAGGAGAGGTGTCTTGTTGAGCATCCATGAATGTTCCTGTAATCATTGCTATGGCAAAAACAACAAATAAAATGGCTGTAAGTCGATTGGAAAATAAAATATTAGTGAGTTTTTTTAGCATAGTAAAAACGTCTTTTTAAGTCGTGCAAATATAATTATTTTAGATGGTTTTTAATGGACAAAAATCCTAATTATATGTTATTGTTTGCCTGTCTGGCTTCAAAGATTTTTAAATATAAAAAGGTACTCATTTTTCGTGCTTTTCGATTGGCATATTCGGCATAGTCGCCTTCAAATAATTCATCTATGGTTTGATACCAGAGATTTAACCAAATGCCAAAATGAAATCATGTAATTGTATTATTATTTTCTTTATCTACTTTAGTATGAGCAACTAATGGATACCCTTGATATTTCTTTCTTAAAAATAAATTAGATTCCCAAAAGGTAGTTAGTTTATCAAGATGTTCATCCCAATCTTCGATAGTGTTAAAAAAGGTGTAAGAGTTTCATCTTTCCTAACTTTTGAATAAAAGGAAAACATTAATAAAAATACATCCTCTCTGGTTTTAATATCATTTTTCAAAAATTAATTTCTTTAATTCAATTCTCCTGAATAACTTTCATTAATAGTATAGGATTAATCTCTATTGCTTGGTGTTTTTAACTAGAGCAATTGATAAAGAAGAAAAATATGATAACACATAAACTTTCATTTGGTTTAAATTCAGGTTATTATTCAATGTTATTACACTGCTAAGTAAAATACATTATAAAAAAAAATGACAATTATATGACATTATAATTACATAAATATGACAAGTGTATTTTACTAAATAATTAATTTTAACCTAATAATTTAATAGATTCAATAACCCATAATAATTGTAATATAATGGACAGAAAAACTTTTATCAGAAAAACAGCTGGCGCTTTACTTTTGGCGGTACTGGCTTAAGCTTTATTAAGCTGCTCTTCATCTTCAGATGATTCTAACTCTGGTCCTACTGTTAGTATCAGGGATTGCCTGGCGAATGGCACAAACAGTAATATAAGTAGTAATCATGGACACATTTTAACAGTACCAAAAGCTGATGTTATTGCTGCTGATTGGAAATCATATAGTTTTACTGGTAATGCAGATCATTCTCATAGTGTTATGGTTAGCTCAGCTAATTTTACTACACTTAAAAGCAATCAGCAAATTTCTGTAAACTCAACTTCAGGAGATGGACACACACATAATGCAACTATTTCTTGTGCATAGTTTAAGTTTGGAAATTTTTAAATGAGTTGAAAATTATATGCTTATTTTAGCAGTATGATTTCAGTTGTTTTGCTTGGAGCAGGTAATGTTGCTACTCATTTGTATAAAGTTTTTAAAAAAGCTGATGGTATTACTGTAAATCAATGGTTTAACAGAAGTTTAAACCCACTTCAACCATATAAAAATGATGTTGAAATAACTAACAATATATCTCAACTAAAAGATGCAGATGTTTATATTATTGCTGTAAGTGACGATGCCATTTCACAACTTTCATCACAGTTTTTGTTTGAAAACAGGTTGGTAGTACACACTTCTGGTAGTGTAAGCTTACATAATCTTGACAAAAAACATCTGCGTGGCGTACTATATCCATTGCAAACCTTTTCTAAAAATACAGACTTAAATTTTGAAACCGTACCTTTTTGTATTGAAATTGAGCATAAAACTAATTTTAATATCCTTAAAGAATTAACTTCGTCAATAGGAAGTAAAAGTTATAGAGTGAATAGCGAACAAAGAAGTGCCTTGCATCTTTCTGCGGTTTTTGTTAATAATTTTACCAATCAAATGTATCGTATTGGCCATGAAATTGCAGAATCTAAAAGTGTTGATTTTAATATTTTAAAACCTCTTATTAAAGAAACTGCAAATAAAATTGACAACTTATCACCCTATTTAGCCCAAACCGGACCAGCAAAACGCAATGATAAAAAGACTGTAAAGAAGCATTTAAAGGCTCTCGATAAAAATATCCATAAAGAAATTTACGAACTTATCACAAAATCAATTCAGCAAACACATGGAAAAAAGCTATAAAGAATATTTGCAACATATTACTACGTTTATTTTTGATGTAGATGGTGTTCTCACAGATGGTACTGTCGCCATTACTACCTCAGGTGAAATGCTTCGGAAAATGAATATAAAAGATGGTTACGCACTAAAAACTGCTGTAGATAACCGGTTTAATGTTTGTGTAATTTCCGGAGGTTCTAATGAAGGTGTACGTATTCGTTTACGAGGATTAGGAATCACCGATATTTACCTGGGTGCACATAACAAAATTGAACAACTTGAAGAATATCTCGACATATATAATATTAAAGCTGAAAACGTACTGTATATGGGAGACGATATTCCAGATGTTCCTGTTATGAAACTCGTTGGTTTACCTTGTTGTCCGCAAGATGCTGTTCCTGAGATAAAAGAGTTATCAAAATACATATCTCATAAAAATGGTGGCAAAGGTGCTGTTCGCGATGTTATTGAACAAGTGCTTAAAGTACAGAATAAATGGGATGGAAATTTTGATGCGAAGTGCGATTGAAAAAAGTCCACAGTTTGCAGTGTTCAGTTTGCAGTAATCATATTTTATCATAAAAATCAGCGTTATCAGCGTTCTATTTAGTTTGCGAAACAATCAGTATTCAAAAGAAACAAAACAACTAAATGATTCATTTTTTAAACCTCATTCGTTGGAAAAATTTACTTCTAATTGCATTTGTGCAAGTGCTCATTAAATATGCATTATTTGATCCTTTTAATATTGATGTTACACTAAATGGTTTTGGGTTTTCGCTACTCGTTATTGCTTCACTTTGTATAGCAGCAGCAGGAAATATTATTAATGATATTTACGATATCGATACCGATTTAATTAATAAGCCCGAAAAAGTGATTGTTAGTAAATCCATTTCCGAAACTAAAGCTTTTAATCTGTTTTTAGCGCTAACTATTATTGGTGTTTGCATAGGTTTTTATCTTTCCAATCTTATAGATAAAACGGGGTTTTCAGCACTATTTATATTTACTTCTGCTTTGCTTTATGTGTATACCACATCTCTAAAACAAACTCTCCTTATTGGTAATATAGTCGTTTCTGTTTTGGTTGCATTGAGTATTATTATTGTTGGCTTGTTCGATTTAATACCAGCTATTACCTCTGAAAATCAGCAAACACAGTTAACCATATTTAAAATTTTAATTAATTATGCATTGTTTGCTTTTATGATCAATTTATTGCGGGAAATAATTAAAGATATTGAAGATTTTGAAGGCGATACTAAAGCTGATATGAGAACACTTCCAATTGTAATTGGCAAAAACAAAGCTAAAACAGTCTTATTTGTTTTATCATTTATTCCCTTGTTGGCAATTGTTTACTATGTTATCACATTTTTATACAAACAACAAATTGCAGTAGGCTATTTCCTGTTATTTGTTGTTGCGCCTCTACTCTATTTTTCAATTAAAATTTTAAGTGCAAATACCCAAAAGAAATTACATCATCTTTCGAATGTGCTTAAATTAATACTATTTTTTGGGGTTTTGTCACTATTACTTTATAAATTCAAATTTATTTATATTAACTAATGCTGAACGAAAAACTTAAAGATTACACTATAATTCTGGCATCTGGTTCACCAAGGCGTCAAGAGTTTTTTAAAGATCTAGGGTTAGATTTTGAAATTAGATTAAAACCAATTAAAGAAATCTATCCAGAAGATTTAGTGCATTTTGAAATAAGCGATTATCTCGCTCAATTAAAATCTGTGCCTTTTGAAGGGGAATTAAAAGAAAATGATATTCTCATAACAAGCGATACTATTGTTTGGCTTAACCAAACCGCTATCGGAAAACCAAAAAACGAACAAGAAGCTTTCGATATAATTTTATCTTTAAGTGGAAAAACTCATGAAGTCATTACTTCTATATGCTTTACAACAAAAACTTCACAAAAAATTGTACACGATATTACTAAAGTCACTTTTAAAGATTTGAGCGATGATGAAATTTGGTATTATATTAAAAACTTCAACCCATTAGACAAAGCCGGAGCTTATGGTATTCAAGAGTGGATTGGACATATTGGCGTTACTAAAATTGAAGGCTCATTTTTTAATGTTATGGGGTTGCCTGTACATTTAGTTTACAAAATGTTAAATGATATGGTTAACACATAAAAGGTTAAAGAAACATTAAAACAAGTCCTTACCCTACATATCTTTTATATATTTGACTTCTATCAATTCAAACTAAATATGCGAATACCAACACTTGCCTTACTAATATTACTATTTAGTTTAACAACAATTCTTGCTCAAAAACCCAACAAACCTAATGCTTCAAAAATATATGAGTCTATTACAAAACTCAATTTTTTAGGTTCTGTTTTATATATTGCTGCACATCCAGACGATGAAAACACACGTCTTATTTCATATATGTCAAATCATATAAAAGCACGAACCGCCTATTTATCTATCACCAGAGGAGATGGTGGACAAAATCTTATAGGATCTGAAATCAGAGAATTATTAGGTGTTATTCGTACACAAGAACTTTTAGCAGCACGTCGTATTGACGGAGGGGAACAAATGTTCACAAGAGCCAATGATTTTGGATACTCTAAACATCCGGATGAAACTCTGGATATTTGGAACAAAGAAGATGTATTAAGTGATGTCGTTTGGGCAATTCGGAAATTTAAACCAGATGTGATTATTAACAGATTTAACCATACAACTGCCGGAAAAACACATGGTCATCATACAAGTTCTGCTCTATTAAGTATGGAAGCTTTTGATGTTTCTAATGATAAATCAAAATTTCAAAACCAAATTAAAGAGGTTGGTATCTGGAAAGCTAAAACCCTTTATTTTAATACACATTGGTGGTTTTATGGGAGCAGAAAAAAATTTGAAGAAGTCGATAAAAGCAATATGATAAGTTTCGATATTGGTGTTTATTATCCACAAAAAGGATTGTCAAACAATGAAATGGCATCCATAGCAAGTAGCCAACATTTATCGCAAGGCTTTGGAAGGTTAGCTACACGTGGTTCAAATAAAGAATATATAGTTTATATTAAAGGTGATTTCCCTAAAGACAAGACTACTGTTTTTTCTGGTATTGATACCTCTTGGAATCGCATAAAAGGTGGACAAGCCATTGGTGAAATTTTATATAATGTTGAAAAGAATTTCAATTTTAGAGATCCATCTGTACATCTTTCAGAATTAATGAAAGCCTATCAATTAATTCAAAGCATTGAAGATACCCATTGGAAAACCATTAAAACCAAAGAAATAAAATCAATAATTGAAGCATGTTTAGGTTTGTATTTAGAAGTTTCATCTAATACTTCAAGTGCAAGTAATGGCAGTAAAGTAATATTAAATATTGAAGCCCTAAACCGAAGTAATATTGCTTTGGAATTAGTTTCATATACTATTTCTACAAATTCTGTTACTACTCAAAAAAGCAAATCTTTAGAACCAAATATTAATCTTAATATTAAAGATACTATTACTTTATCCAATAATTTAAAAAACACAACACCATATTGGTTAGAAAGCAAGGGGACTCTCGGAATGTATAAAGTAGATAATCAAAATTTAATTGGCTTACCGGAAACGCCTCGCTCATTAACTGTAGATTTTAATCTTATTATTAAAAACACTCCTATTACTATTACAAAAAATGTGGTGTATCGCTATTCAAAACCAGATAAAGGTGAGTTATACAGACCTTTTGAAATTATTCCGGAAGTATCAGTAAAAATCGCAGAAAAAGTCATCATTTTCGAGAACGATAAACAAAAAGAAATTCCAGTTACTATAAAAGCTGGACGAGACAATTTAGAAGGTTTTGTGAGTATGGATTATCCAAAAGATTGGAGCGTATATCCAGATAAACAAAAGTTTTCCATAGCAAATAAAGGACAGGGACAAACGTTACTTTTTATAGTTACTCCTCCTAAGTTTCAAAGTGAAGGAAAATTGATTCCAAAAGTAAATATTGAAGGGAAAATATATTCAAAAGAATTAGTGGAAATCAATTACAGCCATATTCCATTTCAAACTGTTTTGCTTCCAAGCGAAAGTAAAATTGTACGGTTAGATATTCAAAAAAGAGGTGAAAATATTGGATATATTGAAGGTGCTGGAGACACAGTTCCTGAAAGTTTAGGACAAATAGGCTATAATGTCATTATTATAAAACCTGAAGATATTACACCTGAAAGTATCTCAAAATTTGATGCCATTGTAGTCGGTATTCGTGCTTATAATATTGTTGATGAATTAAAATTTAAGCAGCAGATTTTATTCGATTTTGTAAAGTATGGAGGCAATATGATCGTGCAATATAATACAAGTCGAAGAATAAAAGTCGACCATATTGCACCTTACGATTTAAAATTGTCCAGCGATAGAGTTACCGACGAAAATGCCGAAGTACGCTTATTAAACCCAGAACATGAACTGCTAAACTATCCAAATAAAATCACTGCAAAAGATTTTGAGGGTTGGACACAAGAACGTGGTTTGTATTTTCCAAATGAATGGTCGAGTGAGTTCACCCCTATTCTATCCATGAATGATGCTGGAGAAACGCCTAAAGATGGAAGTCTGCTCGTTGCCAAATATGGCAAAGGATATTTCATTTACACAGGATTAAGTTTTTTTAGAGAATTTCC
>Ga0209554_1000621_pt1 | contig 29657 bp, 26 predicted proteins | sample MarorgKNORR_S2LV_5_FD_188221 | JGI IMG/M metagenome (GOLD analysis project Ga0209554, IMG submission 188221) | Marine microbial communities from the Southern Atlantic Ocean, analyzing organic carbon cycling - Bottom_A/KNORR_S2/LV (SPAdes) (version 2) | ecosystem: Environmental > Aquatic > Marine... | reverse complement strand
TAATATTTACAAATACCATGCCAAATCATTTGATTCATTCTTTAAAAAAGTCTTAAAGTTTTACAAAAATTTAAGACCTTAAGATTTATTCTCTTATTTTTGTCGGATTCTAACCATTTTATATTGAAAAAACTACTATTACTTTCCGCTTTATTTACAGTTTCAATATGCTTTTCGCAAAGAGTAAAAAACAAAACTGTACATGTAAAATATATTAGTGAACAAATAACGGTTGATGCAGTTTTAGATGAAGCAGCATGGAGCTTAGCAAAACCAGCAACCAACTTTTGGCAATATTTTCCATTAGATTCACTACAAGCGAAACAGCAAGCAGAAATTAAGATGATTTTTGACGACAACAATTTGTATATAGGAATAAAAATTAATTCATCGGGCAACGAATTTATTATTCCTTCTTTACGTCGCGACTTTAGAGCAAGAGGAAATGACAACATAACGCTTATGTTCGATACTTTTAACGATGGTACCAATGCCTTTCTATTTGGCTCTAATCCTTATGGTATAAAACGAGAAATGCTACTTTCTGGTGGTGGTACAGATATTAGAGGGTTTAATATGGCATGGGATACCAAATGGATTTGTGAAGCAAAAATTCACGAAGACTACTACATTTTAGAATGGTCTATTCCATTATCGGCTTTTAAATATAGAGAAGGAGAAACCAAATGGCGTTTTAATACTTACCATTTTGATACTAAAGACAATGAGAATAATACTTGGATAAACATACCACAAAATCAATATATATTTAATCTTGCATACATGGGAGATATGATTTTTGAAAAACCTCTAGGGAAATCAAAATCTCCTATTTCTATTATTCCTTTTGTAAATACATTTGTAGCTAAAGATTATGAAACTGATAAGTCCTCTAACGACTTTAAAATTGGTGGAGATGCTAAATTTACTATTGGAAATAGTATGAGTTTAGACCTTACAGTTAATCCGGATTTTTCACAAGTTGAAGTAGATCAGCAAGTAACCAATCTCACACGTTTTGAGGTGTCGCTTCCTGAAAGGAGACAATTTTTTATTGAAAACAGTGATCTTTTCGCAGATTTTGGTAGTAACAGAGATGCAAACCCATTCTTTTCACGACGTATTGGAATTGCTACTGATATTAATGGTAATAGTATAGAAAACGATATTATTGCAGGAGTTCGCCTAAGCGGAAAAATAAACAACAATCTTCGGTTAGGTATTCTAAACATGCAAACTGCTGAGGATATTACTAATGAAATTCCTACCACAAATAATGCTGTAATTACAGCTCAATATAAATTATTTAGCCGCTCTAATTTAAGTGTAATGTTTATTAATAAACAAGCTACAAAAGATTACGATTTTCTGGCAACCGAAAATAAATACAATCGCGTTTTAGGTTTAGATTATAAATTAGCTTCGGAAGACAACACATGGACAGGAAAATACTATTTTCATAAATCCTTTTCTCCAAACGTAAAGAGTAAAGATATTTCAACTGGAGCATCAACTGAATATAATAGTAGAAATTATAATGTCAGGTTGAGTGGTTTATATATTGGTGATAATTTCAGATTAGATTTAGGTTTTATTAGACGAACAGGAATTTTCAAAATAAACCCTCAATTTGAACGAAACTTTTGGCCGAAAAAAGGAAGTATCCAAAAACACAGTTTTTCTGTTATTCCTATATTTATATGGAGACCAGAACTTGATTTTGAAAATTCAGATTACACCATTATAAGTCGATGGGAAGCAAATTTTAATAATACTTCTAATCTTGAGGTTGAGATGTTTAATAGGTTTACACATCTTTACGAAGAATTTGATCCAACGGGCACAGATGATGGAATATCTCTTCCAATTGGTGATTATTATTATACCAGCTATGGCATTGAATACAGCTCAGACAGAAGAAATTCGTTTTTTTATAGTTTAGACACTTCTATTGGTACTTTTTTTAACGGTAAAAAATACTCTATGAGAGCTTTTTTAACTTGGCGTATACAACCACATTTTTCAACCTCAATTCTAATTAATTACGATAATATTAATTTACCAAATCCATATCCAGATGCTAAAATTTGGTTAATAGGGCCAAAATTTGACATAACTTTTAATAAGAATTTATTTTGGGCTACTTTTATACAATATAGTAGTCAACGTGATAATTTTAGCATAAATACAAGACTGCAATGGCGTTTTGCACCATTATCAGATTTATTTGTAGTTTACAACGATAATTATTTTACCGATAATGTATTTGCGCCTAGAGTGCGTTCGTTTAATGTTAAATTAACATATTGGCTTAATATTTAAAAAATGGAAAACGCTCCCTTAATTACTGATGACACTATTGTATTTGGCATATTAATGTTGGCTTTAGGGCTGATTTTTTATACTGAATCTATAAAAACAGGGTTTTGGCCTAAATTTTACAAAATAGTTCCAGGACTATTTATGGCATATATGATTCCTGCTCTTTTTACAACTGTGGGACTCATTGCCCCTGAATGGAAAACTACAGACGCATCTGGAAATATTGTTGAACATAGTACAAGCCTTTATTATGTATCAAGTCGTTATTTATTACCAGCCGCTTTGGTTTTAATGACCTTAAGTATTGATTTAAAAGCTGTTTTTAATTTGGGTTGGAAAGCATTGATTATGTTTTTTACAGGAACCATTGGAATCGTAATTGGAGGTCCAATTGCTATACTTCTAATCTCAATGGTATCACCAGAAACCGTTGGAGGTGCTGGACCAGATGCTGTATGGAGAGGCTTATCTACGCTTGCAGGAAGTTGGATTGGTGGAGGAGCTAACCAAACTGCAATGTTGGAAATTTACAGTTATAACCCAACAAAATATGGAAATATGGTATTTGTTGATATTGTAGTTGCTAATATTTGGATGGCATTATTATTAATTGGAATAGGAAAACGAAAACGAATTAACAAATGGCTTGGAGCTGATACTTCTGCTATTGAAACCTTAAAAGAAAAAGTATCAACTTTTGCTGAAAAAGTAAAGCGAAACCCATCATTAACCGATTTAATAATTATTGCAGCTATTGCATTTGGCACAGTAAGTTTTTCGCATTTGTGTTCTAATTTCTTAGCTCCATTCTTTGACGATTTTGTTGCAAATATTGAATCTGCTTCAACCAGAAACATCTTTACCTTTTTAGGATCAAAATTCTTTTGGATGATAAGTATCGCTACTATTATAGCTATACTCCTATCATTTACAAAGGCAAGAAATTATGAAGGTGCTGGAGCCAGTAAGTTTGGCAGTGTTTTTATATACATTTTAGTAGCAACTATAGGTATGAAAATGGACTTAACTCAAATATTTGATAATGCAGGATTGATTGCTGTTGGTGTAGTTTGGATGACTATACATGCAGCTTTATTAATTGGTGTTGCAAAACTTATAAAAGCTCCTTATTTCTTTTTAGCTGTTGGTAGCCAAGCTAATGTTGGTGGAGCAGCTTCTGCACCTATTGTTGCCTCGGCGTTTCATCCATCATTGGCTACTGTTGGTGTGCTATTAGCTGTTGTAGGTTATGCTATTGGAACAGTAGCTGCCATTTTATGTACCATATTAATGGAGTTGGTTGCTGTAAGTTAATTGTAAATATTGTATTCTCTTAATTTTTTTAAAACCATAATTATATGATATTTGGCATCATAAATTTTATTAAATGAAAAAAACATTTCTTCTACTCGTAATTATATTTACTTTTTCATGTACGAAAAAAGAACCTGATTTAATTGTAACAGGTAATATAAAAGGATTAAAAAAAGGAACGCTATACCTTCAAAAACTAAAGGATACTGTTTTAGTTACTTTAGATTCATTAGAGATAATTGGAGAACTTCAATTTGAATTACACAGCGATTTGGATGAACCCGAAGTATTGTATTTAACTCTTGATAAAAACAGTTCTAACATCCATAGAATATCATTTTTTGCCAATAAAGGTATTACCGAAATTAATACAACACTGAAACGTTTTGCTTATGATGCAAAAATTAAAGGTTCTGCACAACAAGAGTTGTATAAAGAGTATTCTGGTATTATTTCAAAATTCAACAATCAACAATTAGATTTAATTAAAAGTAGATTTGAAGCACAACAAAGTGGAAATGATTCTTTAATTGAAGCTGCAAACTTTGATGCTGATAACCTTATTAAACGAAAGTATTTATATACAGTTAATTTTGCCTTAAATAATATTGACAGTGAAGTTGCTCCTTACGTAACACTTGCAGAAATTTATGACGCCAATATTAAATATTTAGATACTATTTACAATTCATTGCCAAAAGATATTGCGAATTCTAAATATGGAAAAGCATTAAATACTCATATTAAAAAACGTAAAGAAGAAGATAATTAATACTAAAAAACTCGCTTAAAGCGAGTTTTTTGTTTACTATAATTTGTTGATTTTTTCTATTAAAACTCTGCCTTTATCTTCAAGTTCATTGTTAATAGCCTTAAAGTGTGCTTTCTTATTTTCAACACTTCTATCATTAACTTTAGCAATGAGATCATCAAAAACTGCAATAGCTTCATCTATAATAGCCTCGCTATTTTTAGTGTCTTTATCTGTATTTGAATATTCCCATACATAAACCGCCTCAATGATATCTCCTAAAACATAATTGATATCTTTCTTTAGGTTTCTTACGTTTCCCATAGTTTTTACATTATTTATTTGTCATTCCCAAGAATCCCGATAACTATCGGGAGGGAATCTAATTTATTTAGTTTGCAAAATTACACATAAACTTCTAAAAGTTTAGCATTTCTTGCAGTTATTTGATAGGTTTTTATTGCTGAAGGGAGCAGGACAATTTCGCCTTTTTTTATTTTTTCTGAAAATAAATCAGTTGAAATTTCAGCTTCACCATCAACACATATATAAATTATAAATGAGTCCTCTTCATTTTGTTTTTGAATAATGCCATCAAGTGGAAGAAAATTGGTTGTGAAGTAAGGACAACTTACCATTTGGTTAGATTGGTTTTCTGCTTTTAAATATGAGATCCTAAAATCGTCTTTCATATTAAAATCAATGGCATCAATCGCTAAATCGTTATGTAAGTCTCTTGAGTTTCCTTCATCATCTACTCTATCCCAATCGTAAACGCGATAGGTAATATCGCTTGTTTGTTGAATTTCAGCAAGCATTATTCCTGCGCCAATGGCATGAACACGACCAACTTCAATAAAATAAGAGTCGCCATCTTTTACTTTATCAAAATTTAAAATTTTAGGAAGTGTTTTGTCTTCAAGATAATTTAAATACGTTTCTGGAGTAATTTTTTGGTTAAAACCTACAATTAAATTTGAGCCTACATCTGCTTGCATAACATACCACATTTCGGTTTTTCCAAATGAGTTATGACGTTTTTTTGCCAATTCATCATTTGGATGTAGCTGGATTGATAAGTCTTCTTTGGCATCTATAAACTTAATTAGTAACGGGAATTTATTTCCGAAGACTTTGTAATTCTTCTCTCCAATTAAATCGCCTTTAAACAGTTCTAAAAGTTCTTTTAAAGTTTTTCCTTTTAATTCACCATTAATAACTATTGAAGTATCACCATCCACATCGCTAATTTCCCAACTTTCACCAATATTTGGCAAATCATTTTGTTTATTGAGAAGTGCTTTTAATTTTTGTCCTCCCCAAATTTTTTCTTTTAAAATGGGCTTGAATTTTAATGGATATAAAATCTTAATCATAAATTACTGTCCTGAATAGGTTACAAAATTTCGAGGTGTTTCAAAAAGCGTGATTTCTACATCTAATGCACTCTCCAATTTCGGTTTAATTTTATTGTAAATCACTACTGCTATGTTTTCGGCAGTTGGGTTTAATTCTTTAAATTCTGGAACTTCAACATTAAGGTTTTTATGGTCGAAAGAATCTTCAACTTCGGTTTTAATAATGTCTTTTAATATTTTAATATCTATAACATAACCTGTTTCTGTATCAATCTTACCCGTTACACTTACAATAAGTTCATAGTTGTGTCCATGATAATTTGGGTTACTACACTTGCCAAAAACTTCAAGATTTTTAGCATCACTCCAATCTTTTCTGTACAATCGATGTGCTGCGTTGAAATGCGCTTTCCTGCTAACTGTTACTCTCATCGGATAAAATGTTTATATGTTCGTAAAATTTTTCAAAAATAATTTTAAACCATTCGGTATAAATATCAGGTTGCAAAGCAATGTCAAGCTTTACGTCTTTTAATAACATCCATTTCCAATCTACAACTTCTTCATTATTAATTTCAGGTTCATCATTATATGTTCCTAAAAGCACATGATCGTATTCATGTTCAGTCAATCCATTATCAAAAGGTGCTTTGTATATAAATGAAATAGATTCTTTTAAATCGGTAACAAATCCCATTTCTTCTTTTAAACGACGCTTTCCTGCTTCAATATTAGGTTCTCCATCTCGTTGATGACTACAACAGGTATTTGTCCAAAGCAAAGGAGAATGATATTTACTTGATGCCCGTTGCTGTAACAACAATTCATTTTTATCATTAAATATAAATACAGAAAAAGCACGATGCAATATCGCTTTTTCATGAGCTTCAAGTTTAGGCATCAATCCTATTTGCTCATCATTTTCATTAACAAGAATTACTTTTTCTTCTATCATGTTGTAAAAATACCAAGTAAAATTTTAAAATATGTCAATGTCTTCATAAAAATAAAAAGACCTTTAATCTATAATTCCAAATGAGGCTAATAATAGTATCTTTGCAACCGATTTGCAATAAAGAATATGAGTTTTATAAGTGAAATAAACAGACGACGAACCTTTGGTATTATTTCTCATCCTGATGCTGGAAAAACTACGCTGACCGAAAAGTTATTACTTTTTGGTGGAGCAATACAAGAAGCTGGTGCAGTAAAAAGTAACAAAATTAAAAAAACAGCTACGAGCGATTTTATGGAAATTGAGCGTCAACGTGGTATTTCTGTCTCAACTTCAGTTTTAGCGTTCGAATACAATGGCATAAAAATTAATATTTTAGACACGCCAGGACATAAGGATTTTGCTGAAGATACCTTTAGAACACTAACTGCTGTCGATAGTGTAATTGTGGTCATTGATGTTGCAAAAGGTGTTGAGGAACAAACTGAAAAATTGGTAGAAGTATGTAGAATGCGGAACATACCAATTATTGTTTTTATCAATAAAATGGATCGTGAAGGTAAAGATGCTTTCGATTTGTTGGATGAAATAGAACAAAAATTAGGATTGAGAGTAACGCCATTAAGTTTCCCTATTGGAATGGGTTACGATTTTAAAGGCATCTACAATATTTGGGAAAAGAATATAAATCTTTTTAGTGGAGATAGTAGAAAAAATATAGAAGATACTTTAGAGATTTCAGATTTAAACACTGAAGAATTAGACATACTTGTTGGTAAAACTTCGGCAGATACACTAAGAGAAGAATTAGAATTGATTGAAGGTGTTTACCCAAAATTTAATAAAGACGAGTATTTAAATGGAACTTTACAACCTATATTTTTTGGTTCTGCTCTAAATAATTTTGGTGTACGTGAATTGTTGGATTGCTTTATAGAAATTGCTCCAAAACCAAGACCGAAACAAAGTGAAGAACGTTTGGTAAATCCTGAGGAAACAAAGTTTACAGGATTTGTTTTTAAAATTCACGCCAATATGGATCCTAAACACAGAGATCGTTTAGCATTTATAAAAATTGTATCGGGAGAATTTAAGCGAAACACTCCATATCTACACGTAAGGTTAAACAAGAAATTAAAGTTTTCAAGTCCAAATGCTTTTTTTGCTGAAAAGAAACAAATTGTTGACGTTTCTTTTCCTGGCGATATTGTTGGACTGCACGATACTGGGAATTTTAAAATTGGAGACACTTTAACCGAAGGTGAGATACTAAATTACCAAGGCATACCAAGTTTTTCACCAGAACATTTTAGGTATATTAACAATGCTGATCCTTTAAAATCGAAACAACTAAATAAAGGCATTGATCAATTGATGGACGAAGGTGTTGCGCAATTATTTACTTTAGAGCTTAATGGCAGAAAAGTAATAGGAACTGTTGGTGCTTTACAATATGAAGTGATTCAATACCGATTGGAGCATGAATATGGTGCAAAATGCACTTACGAAAATCTGAATGTACATAAAGCATGTTGGGTTGAACCTGAAGATGTTAAAAGCGAAGAATTCGCTGCCTTTAAACGTGTAAAACAACGTTTTTTAGCAAAAGACAAACAAAATCAATTGGTGTTTTTGGCAGATTCATTATTCACATTACAGCTTACCGAAGAAAAATATCCTACTATCAAGTTCCATTTAACATCCGAATTCAAGTAAAAAAAGTTTTTTTAAAGTGAAAATCTAATATTTATATCGATTTTATGAGTATTTTATTTGTTTTTAATCGTATTTTATATACATTTGATCGATATATTGATTATTAATTAATTTTGTTAAATAGATTTATCGACAGATTCATAACCCCAAAGATGAACTACTTATGGAAACTCTAACAAATGTTTTCAGTAATGAGGATATTACTGTAACCTTCGAACCTTGTGTTTGTATTCACGCAGAAAACTGTGCTAAAGAACTTTCTGAAGTTTTCAGGACTTCTATTATTCCATGGATTAATCTGGATGCATCAAAATCTAAACGAATTATTGAACAAATAAATCGTTGCCCTTCTGGTGCTTTACAATATAAACTTAACACTAAAAAGGTTAGTGCATAATCTTATGCAAAAAAAATCCCTCTGAAATTAATCAAAGGGAATATTTTTATGCTTGACCTGTTGGTCCAAAATTAAGAGGAATTGGTGGCTGTTTATAATCTTTAATTTCGCCATGAGCATTTTCAAACCGCTTCACATTTTCATTTAAAGCTTTAGCTAAACGTTTTGCGTGTTGTGGTGTCAAGATAATTCTTGACTTCACCTTGCTCTTTGGTGTTCCAGGCATTATATTCACAAAATCCAATACAAATTCAGAAACAGAATGATTTATAATTGCTAAGTTGGAATAAATTCCTTCAGCAATTTTTTCGTCTAATTCAATATTAATCTGACCTTTTTTGGATTTATTTTTATCTTCAGCCATAATTTAATTATTAATATACTTAAATAAAATCAGCATAGATTTGATTTTCAATCATTAATCTACAACAGAATTTCCAACATCTTTTTAAGATAAATTCATTTCTTCTTTTACCTGCATCATTTCGTCAAATTCTTGCTTAGAACCAACAATAATGTTTTCGTAGTTTCTCATTCCTGTTCCTGCAGGAATTCTATGACCAACAATAACATTTTCTTTAAGTCCTTCAAGATAATCAATTTTTCCAGCAACTGCAGCTTCATTCAAAACCTTTGTGGTTTCTTGGAAGGATGCAGCCGAAATAAATGATTTAGTTTGCAATGATGCTCTTGTAATACCTTGAAGAATTGGCATTGCAGTAGCGGGCTTTGCATCTATAGCTACAACAAGTTTTTTATCTTCACGACGTAAAATAGAATTTTCATCACGTAACTCTCTGGCAGTAACCATTTGTCCAGGTTGTAGATTTTCGGAATCTCCCGCATCATCAACTATTTTATTTCCAAATATTCCGTCATTCTCTTCAATAAAATCTGATTTATGAACCAACTGGTTTTCCAAGAAAATAGTATCGCCCGAATCGACAATCATAACTTTACGCATCATCTGTCTCACAACAACTTCAAAATGTTTATCGTTAATTTTTACACCTTGTAATCGATACACTTCTTGAACTTCATTAACCAAATATTGTTGTACTGCTGAAGGTCCTTTGATATTTAAAATATCATTAGGTGTAATTGAACCATCAGATAAAGGCATACCAGCTTTTACATAATCATTTTCCTGAACAAGAATTTGATTCGATAATTTCACCAAATATTTCTTTATATCTCCAGTTTTTGATTCAATAATGATTTCTCTATTTCCTCTTTTAATTTTTCCGAAAGAAACCACACCATCAATCTCACTTACTACTGCTGGGTTAGAAGGGTTACGAGCTTCAAACAACTCAGTAACTCGTGGCAAACCACCAGTAATATCACCAGCTTTAGAAGACTTACGAGGAATTTTTACTAAAATTTTACCAATGTTTATCTTCTCACCATCATCAATCATTAAATGCGCACCAACTGGTAAATTATAAGAACGAATTACTTCGCCTTTAGTATCTAAAATCTGTAAAGTTGGTATTAGTTTTTTGTTTCTGGATTCAGAAATAACTTTCTCTTGGAAACCTGTTTGCTCATCAATTTCAACTTGAAACGTAACACCTTGTTCAATATTCTCATATTGAATCTTACCTGAAAATTCTGAAATGATAACTCCGTTGTATGGATCCCATCGGCAAATAACATCTCCTTTTTTAAGTTTTTTACCATTTTTAACGTAAATGGTTGAACCATAAGGAATGTTATTTGTGCTTAAAACAATTCCTGTATTAACATCTAAAAGTTTAAGTTCGGAGGTTCTGGAAATTACAATATCTATTTCATTCCCATCATTATCAGTGCCTTTAACAGTTTTTAAATCTTCAATTTCAGCTTTACCATCAAACTTAACTTGAAGTTTGTTTTCTTCTGAAATGTTTCCTGCAATACCTCCAACATGGAACGTACGAAGTGTTAATTGTGTTCCTGGTTCACCAATAGATTGTGCTGCAACTACTCCAACTGCCTCACCACGTTGCACCATTTTACCTGTTGCAAGATTTCGTCCATAACACATTACACAAATACCTTTCTTTGCTTCGCAAGTTAGAGCTGAACGCACTTCGATAGCATCTAAAGGAGAATCTTGAATTGCTTTAGCTACATCATCATGAATATGACCACCTGAAGCAACCAATAATTCTTCAGTTAAAGGATTATAAACATCATATAATGAAGTTCGTCCAACAATTCTATCTTCTAAAGTTTCTACTATTTCTTCATTCTTTTTAAGTGCTTCGACAGTTACACCTCTTAATGTACCACAGTCCTCAATATTTACTATAACATCTTGAGATACATCTACTAAACGACGTGTTAAATAACCAGCATCAGCAGTTTTTAGAGCTGTATCTGCAAGTCCTTTACGAGCACCATGTGTTGAAATAAAGTATTCTAAAATTGAAAGTCCTTCTTTAAAATTAGAAAGAATAGGATTCTCAATAATTTCACCTCCACCTGAGCTTGATTTTTTCGGCTTAGCCATTAATCCACGCATACCAGTTAACTGTCTAATCTGTTCTTTAGATCCACGAGCACCTGAGTCAAGCATCATAAATACTGAATTGAAGCCTTGTTGGTCTTCTCTAATTCGCTTCATCGACAACTCGGTTAGTTCTGCATTTGTAGATGTCCAAATATCTATAACTTGATTATAACGCTCGTTATTGGTTATAAGTCCCATATTATAGTTTGCTTTAATAGCATCCACTTCCTTTTTAGCAGCAGCAATCATTTCATGTTTTTCTGGTGGTATAATAATATCTCCGAGACTAAATGATAAACCTCCTTGAAACGCAAATTTAAATCCTAATGTTTTAATTTTATCAAGGAACTCTGCTGTTTCTGGTACACTTGTCGCTTTTAAAATATCTCCAATAATATCTCTTAAAGATTTTTTAGTTAAGACTTCGTTAATATATCCAGAAATTTCCGGAACGGTTTCGTTAAATAAAACACGACCAACTGTTGTATCTATAATTTTAAGAACTAATTCTCCTTCTTCATTATAATCTTTGGTTCTAACTTTTATTGCAGCATTTAAATCTACTTTCTTTTCATTATATGCAATTGTTACCTCATCTGGAGAATAAAACGTTAGACCTTCACCAATAACTTTAGCTTCAGGTGTCGATTTACGTAATTTGGTCATATAATACAATCCGAGCACCATATCTTGAGAAGGTACTGTAATTGGAGAACCATTTGCTGGATTTAAAATATTATGAGAAGCTAACATTAATAGTTGCGACTCAAGAATTGCTTCTGGCCCTAAAGGTAAATGAACAGCCATCTGGTCGCCATCAAAATCGGCATTAAATGCTGTACAAACTAAAGGATGTAATTGTATTGCTTTACCTTCAATAAGTTTTGGTTGAAAAGCTTGAATACCGAGTCTGTGTAAAGTAGGAGCACGATTTAAAAGGACTGGATGTCCTTTTAAAACATTTTCTAAAATATCCCAAACTACTGGCTCTTTTCTATCTATTAATTTTTTTGCAGATTTAACGGTTTTAACAATTCCCCTTTCAATTAGTTTTCTAATGATAAAAGGTTTGTAAAGTTCGGCAGCCATATCTTTAGGAATACCACACTCAAATAATTTTAAATCTGGGCCTACAACAATAACCGAACGTGCAGAATAATCAACACGTTTCCCTAACAAGTTTTGACGGAAACGTCCTTGCTTACCTTTTAGTGAATCGGATAAGGATTTTAATGGTCTGTTTGAATCTGTTTTTACTGCTGAAGATTTACGAGTGTTATCGAATAATGAATCTACAGATTCTTGTAACATTCGTTTTTCGTTACGTAGGATTACTTCAGGAGCTTTAATTTCTACAAGCCTTTTAAGACGATTGTTACGAATAATTACTCGTCTGTATAAATCGTTTAAATCGGAAGTCGCAAAACGTCCTCCATCAAGAGGTACTAACGGACGCAATTCTGGCGGAATTACCGGAACAGCTTTTATAATCATCCATTCGGCACGATTCTCTCTATTTTTATTAGATTCTCTTAATGCTTCAACAACCTGAAGGCGTTTTAATGCTTCGGTTTTACGTTGTTTAGAAGTTTCATTATTTGCTTTATGACGCAATTCAAAAGATAAGGCATCTAAATCAATTCTTGACAACAATTCTATTAAACACTCTGCTCCCATTTTTGAAATAAATTTCTCTGAATCAGAATCGTCTAAATATTGATTTTCTTGCGGAAGAGATTCTAGAATATTCAAGTATTCTTCTTCTGTTAAGAAATCCATTTTTTGAACTGGTTCACCTTCAGCATTCATTGCATTCCCTGGTTGAATGACAACATAACGCTCATAATAAATAATCATGTCTAACTTTTTAGATGGTAATCCTAGAAGGTATCCAATTTTATTTGGTAAAGAACGGAAGTACCAAATATGTGCTACAGGAACCACAAGATTTATGTGTCCAACCCGATTACGACGTACTTTCTTTTCGGTAACTTCAACACCACAACGGTCGCAAACAATGCCTTTATATCTAATACGTTTATATTTTCCACAAGCACATTCAAAATCCTTTATTGGACCAAAAATACGCTCACAAAATAATCCATCACGTTCTGGTTTATGTGTTCTATAATTTATAGTTTCTGGTTTTAAAACTTCTCCGCGTGAGGCGCCTAAAATAACCTCTGGAGATGCTAAACCAATTGAGATTTTATTAAATCTCAATATTGTATTCCTATCTTGATATCTTGCCATGTTTTTCTAGTATTCAGTGTTCAGTATTCAGTGCCAACTGATTGTTGGTTACTACTAACTATTTTTATTCTTCTAATCTAATGTCTAAAGCTAAACCTTTCAATTCGTGCATAAGTACGTTGAAAGATTCTGGCAATCCTGGTTCTGGCATTGGCTCTCCTTTTACGATAGCTTCGTAGGTTTTAGCTCTACCAATTACATCATCAGATTTTACTGTTAAAATTTCTCTTAATGTTGCAGATGCACCATAAGCTTCTAGTGCCCAAACTTCCATCTCTCCAAAACGTTGCCCTCCAAATTGTGCTTTACCACCAAGTGGTTGTTGTGTAATTAAAGAGTAAGGTCCTATTGATCGTGCATGCATCTTATCGTCAACCATGTGACCAAGTTTCAGCATATATATTACTCCAACTGTTGCTGGTTGATCGAAGCGTTCTCCTGTTCCACCATCGTACAGATACGTATGACCAAATCTTGGAATTCCAGCTTCGTCTGTAAATTCATTAATTTGATCTAAAGTTGCTCCATCAAAAATTGGTGTCGCATATGTGCGTCCTAATTTTTGACCTGCCCAACCTAAAACGGTTTCGTATATCTGTCCAATGTTCATACGAGAAGGTACACCAAGTGGGTTTAATACTATATCGACTGGTGTTCCATCTTCTAAAAACGGCATATCTTCTTGACGAACAATACGAGCAACAATACCTTTGTTACCATGTCGTCCTGCCATTTTATCTCCAACTTTTAGTTTACGCTTTTTAGCGATATAAACTTTAGCAAGTTTGATGATTCCTGCAGGCAATTCGTCTCCAACAGAAATGGTAAACTTCTCGCGTCTTAACGACCCTTGAAGGTCATTTTCTTTAATTTTATAGTTGTGGATGAGTTCTGAAATAAGAGCATTTGTAGTCTTGTCGGTTGTCCATTTTCCAGAAACTAAATGCGCATAATCATCTACCGAATTTAACATTTTTAAAGTGAATTTCTTCCCTTTTGGGAATACTTCTTCTCCCAAATCGTTAAAAACGCCTTGTGCAGTTTTACCTCCAATAATTACAAAAAGTTTTTCAACTAATATTTCTTGTAAACTATCAAACTTGTTATCGTAAATATCTTCTAAATTGTTAATATCTATTTTATCCTGAGCTCTTTTATGCTTGTCTTTTACGGCACAAGCAAATAATTTTTTATTAATTACTACGCCATGTAAAGAAGGAGATGCTTTTAAAGATGCATCTTTAACATCGCCAGCTTTATCTCCAAAAATTGCTCTTAACAATTTTGCTTCTGGAGTTGGGTCACTTTCTCCTTTAGGAGTAATTTTACCAATAAGTATATCATCTGGCTTAATTTCGGCTCCAATACGAATCATTCCGTTCTCATCAAGATCTTTTGTAGCTTCTTCTGAAACATTTGGAATATCACTCGTTAATTCTTCATTACCAAGTTTTGTATCTCTTACTTCTAAAGAATACTCATCAATATGGATGGAAGTGAAAATATCATCACTTACTACTTTTTCTGAAATAACAATAGCATCCTCAAAATTATATCCTTTCCAAGGCATAAAGGCTACTTTCAAATTTCTACCTAAGGCTAATTCACCTTTTTGAGTTGCATAACCCTCACATAATACCTGTCCTTTAGTAACTTTATCACCTTTAACAACTATTGGTTTAAGGTTAATAGAAGTACCTTGATTTGTTTTTCTGAATTTTGTTAACTTATAAGTAATAATATTACTATCAAAACTAACCATTGCTTCTTCATCTGTACGATCGTATTCAATAATAATTTCGTCTGCATCAACATATAGTACTAATCCATTCCCTTGAGCATTAATTAATACTCTAGAATCTGACGCTACCTGACGTTCGAGCCCTGTACCAACAATTGGTATTTGTGGTCTTAATAATGGTACTGCTTGACGCATCATATTAGATCCCATTAATGCTCTATTTGCGTCATCATGCTCCAAGAAAGGTATTAAAGACGCTGAAATAGATGAGATTTGGTTTGGTGCAACATCAATATAATGTAGATCCTTTGGCTCTACTACCGGAAAATCGCCTTCTTGACGCGCAATTACAGTATCTTTTAAAATCTTACCATTTTCGTCAACTGGAATATTAGCTTGAGCGATTAACTTCTCTTCTTCTTCTTCAGCACTTAAATAAATTGGCTCTCCCTTAATATCGACAACTCCGTTTTCAACTTTTCTATATGGTGTTTCGATGAATCCCATACCATTTATTTTGGCATAAACACTTAATGAAGATATTAAACCAATGTTTGGTCCTTCAGGTGTTTCTATTGGGCATAAACGTCCATAATGTGTGTAATGAACATCTCGAACCTCGAAACCTGCTCTTTCTCTGGATAATCCACCTGGTCCTAATGCCGATAAACGACGTTTATGAGTTAGCTCTGCTAATGGATTTGTTTGATCCATAAATTGAGATAATTGGTTTGTACCAAAGAATGAATTAATTACCGATGATAATGTTTTAGCATTAATTAAATCGATTGGTGTAAATACTTCATTATCCCGAACATTCATACGTTCACGAATTGTTCGTGCCATACGAGCTAAACCTACACCAAATTGTGAAGACAATTGTTCTCCAACTGTACGAACACGGCGATTTGATAAGTGATCGATATCATCAATCTCTGCTTTAGCGTTTATTAATTCGATTAAATATTTTACTATAGTAATAATATCTTCTTTAGTAAGAACTTTTTTATCCATATCGATATTAAGTCCTAACTTTTTGTTCATTCTATAACGACCTACTTCTCCTAAATTATAACGTTGTTCGCTAAAGAATAATTTATCAATAATACCTCTTGCAGTTTCTTCATCTGGTGGTTCTGCATTACGTAATTGACGGTAAATATGTTCTACAGCTTCTTTCTCGGAATTTGTAGGGTCTTTTTGTAATGTATTGTGAATAATTGCATAGTCTGCGAGTTGCCCATCTTCTTTATGTAAAAGAATGGTTTTAACTTTAGCACCAATTATTTCCTGAATATTTTCTTTATCTAATTCTGTATCTCTGTCCAAAACAATTTCGTTTCTTTCGATAGATACAACTTCTCCTGTATCTTCATCTACAAAATCTTCATGCCAAGTGTTAAGCACACGAGCAGCAAGTTTACGACCAATCACCTTTTTTAATCCTGATTTTGATACTTTAATTTCTTCAGCAAGATCAAATATTTCAAGAATATCTTTATCTCTTTCAAAACCAATAGCTCTAAAAAGTGTTGTTACAGGCAATTTTTTCTTTCTGTCTATATATGCATACATCACTTGATTGATATCTGTAGCAAATTCTATCCAAGATCCTTTAAAAGGTATAACTCTTGCAGAATATAATTTTGTACCATTTGCATGGAAGGATTGACCAAAGAAAACACCTGGCGAACGATGCAATTGTGAAACTACAACACGTTCTGCACCATTGATACAAAACGTACCTCGTGGTGTCATATATGGAATTGTGCCTAAATACACATCTTGAACAATGGTCTCGAAATCCTCATGTTCTGGATCTGTACAGTACAATTTGAGCCTTGCTTTTAGCGGAACGCTATACGTAAGACCTCTTTCTATACATTCTTCAATTGTATATCTTGGTGGATCTATAAAATAATCCAAAAATTCTAATACAAATTGATTACGAGTATCTGTAATTGGGAAATTTTGCATAAAGGTGTCGAATAACCCTTCGGAACCTCTTTCTTCTGATTTTGTTTCTAACTGGAAAAAATCCTGAAAGGATTTAATCTGAATATCCAAGAAATCCGGATATTCTGTTCTATTTACAATAGATGAGAAATTTAATCTTTCAGCTTGTGTTGCTAACATCGATGAACGAAATTTTGATTAAAAATTATTTTTGCGTGTATATTACTTTTATATACACATAAGTGTCTAGGTCGTATCACGCTCAAAATGTGACAGACCTAAACCATATGTAGTAGTTTAGTTGGGCTTATTTAAGCTCAACTTCTGCTCCTGCTTCTTCTAAAGAAGTTTTAAGCGCTTCGGCTTCATCTTTAGATACACCTTCTTTTATAGCACTTGGTGCGCTATCAACCAATCCTTTAGCATCTTTTAATCCTAAACCTGTTAATTCTTTAACTAGTTTTACAACTGCAAGTTTAGAAGCTCCAGCTGCAGTAAGGATTACATCAAATTCTGTTTGCTCTTCAGCGGCTTCTCCACCACCATCAGTAGGTCCAGCAACCGCTACTGCAGTAGCAGCAGGCTCTATACCATATTCTTCTTTTAATATACCAGATAATTCGTTAACCTCTTTTATTGTTAAGTTTACTAACTGTTCTGCGAAATCTTTTAAATCTGCCATTTTCTATCGTTTTAATAATTTTAATTTAATTTATATTTTGTAAAAAGTGCGTACTTATTATGTTATCCCTCTCTTTGAGATAAGGTTTTTAGGATACCTGATAGTTTCCCTCCTCCAGATTGAAGTGCTGAAATTACATTCTTAACTGGAGATTGTAATAATGAAATAATATCTCCAATAAGCTCTTCTCTAGATTTAATATCTACAAGTAAATCCAACTGATCATCACCTAAATAAATTGCTTCTTCTATAAACGCTCCTTTTAATAGAGGTTTATCAGATTTTTTTCTGAAAGCTTTAATTACTTTTGCCGGTGCATTACCAGTCTCGGAATACATGATTGAAGTATTTCCTTTTAATACAGAAGGTAATTCTCCAAAATCTTTGTCTGATGCCATCATTGCTTTTTCAAGCAAGGTGTTTTTAACTACTTCTAAAGTAACGTTTGCTTTAAAACAAGCACGACGCAAGTTTGAAGTAGCACCTGCATTAAGTCCTGAAATATCTGCTAAATAGATATTTGTATTCGCTGTTAATTGAGCAGTTAACTTTTTAATTACTAATGATTTTTCTTCTCTTTTCATAATAAAATCTTTAACTACTAAATTTAGGGTCAATTGCTACACTAGGACTCATTGTGCTAGAAATAAAAACACTTTTCATATAAGTTCCTTTAGCTGTTGATGGTTTTAACTTCATTAAAGTAGAAAGTAGCTCATTAATATTACTTGTAAGTTTATCCGCAGTAAATGATACTTTACCAACTGCTGCATGAACAATACCTGTTTTATCTACTTTAAAATCTATTTTACCAGCTTTCACTTCGGTAACAGCTTTAGCAACATCCATAGTTACTGTTCCTGTTTTAGGATTTGGCATTAAGCCTCGCGGTCCTAGTATTCTACCTAAAGGTCCTAATTTTCCCATTACGCTCGGCATAGTTATAATAACATCAACATTTGTCCAACCATTCTTGATTTTATCAAGATATTCATCTAAACCAACGTAATCTGCTCCAGCTTCTTTAGCTTCTGCTTCTTTATCTGGAGTTACTAATGCTAAAACTTTTAAATCTTTACCTGTTCCATGAGGAAGAGAAACTACGCCTCTTACCATTTGATTTGCTTTTCTTGGATCTACTCCAAGACGAACTGCTAAATCTACAGATGCATCAAATTTTGCGTTACTAATTTCCTTTACCAATACTGAAGCTTCTTCAACACTATAAAGTTTAGTTTTATCAATTTTTGATACTGCTTCTTTTTGCTTTTTTGTTAATCTTGCCATTTTTTAAAATTTTTAGATTAATTAGGGGCTTGACCACCTTTAACGTTAATACCCATAGACCTTGCGGTACCTGCTATCATTTTCATTGCAGATTCTATTGTAAAAGCATTTAGGTCAACCATTTTATCTTCAGCAATGGTTCGTACTTGATCCCAAGACACTTTTGCTACTTTAACTCTATTTGGTTCTCCAGAACCTTTTTTAGTTTTGGCCGCTTCCAATAATTGTACAGCTGCAGGTGGAGTTTTGATTACAAAATCGAAAGATTTATCTTTGTATACAGTAATAGCAACAGGTAAAATTTTACCTTGTTTATCTTGAGTTCTAGCATTAAATTGCTTACAAAACTCCATGATATTAACTCCAGCAGCACCTAAAGCGGGTCCAACCGGTGGCGACGGATTCGCTACACCTCCCCTTACTTGTAGTTTAACTACTTTACTTATTTCTTTTGCCATTTTAATAATTTAGTTTGATATGATTTTAAAAATTGGAAGCTTTAAAATCTTATCTATAATATTTGTGTAACAATTATTATACTTTTTCTACTTGCATATAGCTTAACTCTAATGGTGTTTTTCTTCCGAAAATTTTAACCATTACTTCGAGTTTACGTTTTTCTTCATTAATTTTTTCGATAGTTCCATCAAATCCATTGAATGGTCCATCAATTACTTTAACTGTTTCTCCTTTAATAAAAGGAATTACAACATTAGAATCTGCCTGAACAGCTAATTCGTCTACTTTACCTAACATTCTGTTTACTTCAGATTGTCTTAAAGGTATAGGATCTCCTCCCTTTACCTCTCCTAAAAACCCAATTACGTTTGTAATAGATCTAATAATATGAGGTATCTCACCAGTTAAGTTGGCTTGAATCATTATATATCCAGGGAAAAAAACTTTTTCTTTATGAATTTTTTTGCCGTTACGAATTTGTATCACTCTTTCGGTAGGGACTAAAACTTGTTCGACAAAATCTTCTAAGCCCAATCTAGAAATTTCATTTTCTATATAGGTTTTAATTTTGTTTTCCTGTCCACTTACAGCTCTAACAACATACCATTTTTTTTCAACACTATTTCCTGACATTATTAAGCTTTTAGTTAATCAAGTTAAAATATTCTTTTATAACTCTACTGAAAACAGTATCAACACCCCAAATAGCCAAAGAAAAAATAATTGAAAACAAAGCAACTAAAACTGTTAAATTTTGGGCTTCTGCCCAAGATGTCCAGCTTACATGACTTTTTAATTCTTCAAAAGAATCTTTAATGTAATTTATTATTCCTGCCATCTTTTTTTAATTTTCTAGGTAGAGATTAAATTTAGCTCTATTAGCATTTCTCATCTCGTGTTTTGTTTAGCACGGGTTGAGAGACTCGAACTCCCGACACCTGGTTTTGGAGACCAGTGCTCTACCAACTGAGCTAAACCCGTAAATATAAGTCAAGGTATTCCGTAAAAATCGAAATACCTTAACTTATAATTACAAATTTTAATTAGTCTATAATTTCAGTAACCTGACCAGCACCAACAGTTCTTCCCCCTTCTCTAATTGCAAAACGTAAACCAACGTTCAAAGCAATTGCTTGGTGTAATTCTACTGTAATTGTCAAGTTGTCTCCAGGCATAACCATCTCAACTCCGTCAGGTAAAATAATATTACCTGTTACGTCTGTTGTACGCACATAAAACTGTGGACGATAGTTATTATGAAATGGAGTGTGACGTCCACCTTCTTCTTTTTTAAGGATATAAACTTCAGCTTTAAAATTAGCATGTGGAGTAACTGAACCTGGTTTACAGATTACCATTCCTCTTTTAATTTCATCTTTATCAATACCTCTTAATAAGATACCTACGTTATCTCCAGCCTCACCTCTATCTAATATTTTACGGAACATTTCAACTCCAGTAACTACTGAAGTTAGTTTTTCTGCTCCCATACCAATTATATCTACAGCATCTCCAGTATTGGCAATACCAGTTTCGATACGGCCTGTTGCTACAGTACCACGACCTGTAATAGAGAAAACATCTTCGATAGGCATTAAGAAATCTTTTTCTACGTCACGTTTTGGTAATAATATCCAAGTATCTACAGCATCCATTAATTCTAATACTGTATTTTCCCATTTTTCTTCTCCGTTTAGAGCTCCTAAAGCAGAACCTGCAATTACAGGAGTGTTATCTCCATCGTAATCATAGAAAGATAATAACTCTCTAATTTCCATTTCAACAAGTTCTATTAATTCTTCATCATCAACCATATCCACTTTATTCATGAATACAACTAATCTAGGAATACCTACCTGACGACCTAATAATATATGTTCTCTTGTTTGAGGCATTGGTCCGTCTGTAGCAGCTACAACAATAATTGCACCATCCATTTGGGCAGCACCAGTAACCATATTCTTTACATAATCAGCATGGCCAGGACAGTCAACATGTGCGTAATGACGCGTTTCTGTTGAATATTCAACGTGAGCTGTATTAATTGTAATACCTCTTTCTTTTTCTTCTGGTGCGTTATCAATTTGGTCAAAACTAGTAATTTCAGAAAATCCTTTTTTTGCCAATACAGTAGTAATAGCAGCTGTTAAAGTTGTTTTACCGTGATCAACATGTCCAATTGTACCTATGTTTAAGTGCGGTTTGGAACGATCAAAATGTTCTTTTGCCATGATTTAAAATTTAATCTTTAGTTATATAATAATATTTAGTGTTCAAAATTTTTATTTTTTAAAAGAGCCAATGACGGGATTTGAACCCGTGACCTCTTCCTTACCAAGGAAACGCTCTACCCCTGAGCTACACCGGCGTAAAGTGTGTATTCCTATCATCTCTCAAAAAAACCGTGTTAAGGTTTATTCATTTTGAAAGAAGATATTCCTGCCTTCACAGGAATAAAGAGCGGGAGACCGGGTTCGAACCGGCGACATTCAGCTTGGAAGGCTGACGCTCTACCAACTGAGCTACTCCCGCATTAATTTTTACAATCCATGTAATTTCATGTGGGGAGAGCAGGATTCGAACCTGCGAAGGTGAAACCAACAGATTTACAGTCTGTCCTCGTTGGCCGCTTGAGTATCTCCCCTCAAAAAATTCTCTCTTTTAAAGAACTTGTGCCGATAGAAGGACTCCTTTCGACAAACTTCGTTTGCTACTTTCAAAACAAAGTATATTTTGTTTTTCAGTAATGTTCAGGATAAACTTCTCGTCCCAAAAATCAATAGTTCTTCTTTTTTATAGGAACAATGATTTTCTTTTGCGTAACTCATTTTTTCAAAGAGCAGATAGAGGGACTCCTTTTCAACTGTGCTCAGTATAAACTTCTCGTCCCAAAATCAATAGTTCTTCTTTTTTATCGGAACAATGATTCCCTTTTTCGTAACTCATTTTTTAAAGAGCCGATAGAGGGACTCGAACCCACGACCTGCTGATTACAAATCAGCTGCTCTAGCCAGCTGAGCTACATCGGCTTTTCTTAACTTTTTCGCAATAAAAAAGTCCGCTATTTCTAACGGACTGCAAATGTAGATATTTATTTTCTGAAACAAAACATTTTTCAAGAAATTTTACCTATTAATATGTTCTAAGTTTTTCTTTACGTTTTCTCAATTGTCTTCCTAATGAATTAGCAGCTGAATCAGCACCTTCTTCGAAGGTTTTACAAACTTTTTTTACTATAAAACTATCTCCTGGCACACTTATTATTGCTTCAAATATTTTATTTTGTTTACCACTTGTGTTTTCTACTTTTAAAAACACGTCGCTTTTTATGATTTTGTCGTAATATTGATCTAATTTATCCATTCGTTGTTGAATGAAATCAATTAATTTTTGGTCTGCATTAAAGTTAACGGATTGTGTGTTTACTTTCATCTTCTACTTTTTTTGGTTAGACAATAATTTTCTGTGGTTACTTATTTCTTGGATGTGTTTTAGCATACACTTTTTTAAGTGCTGCAATGCTATTATGAGTATAAATTTGAGTTGCAGCGAGACTTGAATGACCAAGTAATTCTTTTACAGCATTTAAATCGGCACCTTGATTAAGTAAGTGAGTCGCAAATGAGTGCCTTAATATATGCGGACTCTTTTTTACTTTTGTAGATGCCCTACTAAAATAATCATTTATTATTCGGTACACAAGAGTTTCGTAAATTTTAATTCCCTTTTTGGTTAAAAACAAATAGGTTTTGTCATTTATAATTTGAAGTTCTTGTCTTTTAATTAAATACCTTTTAATAGTTTCTATAACCGAATTTATTAACGGCAAAAGTCGTTCTTTATTCCTTTTTCCTAAAACTTTAAGTGTGCTGTTAGACACATCGATATCAACCAATTTTAATTGTACTAATTCTATACGTCTTATTCCTGTTGAATAAAATAGCTCAATTATAAGTTTGTTTCTAATACCTTCAAAAGAATCATCAAAATTAAAATCGTCTAAAACAGTATTGATTTCATTTTCTGAAAATGGTATTTGCACTTTTTTACTTGTTTTTAATGCTCTGTGTTTTGTAAGAGGATTAATTTTTAAAGTTCCTACTTTCAATAAAAATTTATAATAGGTGTTGAGTGAAGATATTTTTCTGTTTATACTTCTATTTGCTATTCCTGTTTCTACCAAAAATATAATCCAACTTCTAATTTGCGAATAATTAACTGTGTTAATACTTTCTTCTTTAAACTCGTCATTATTAAATTTCTGAAAGCTTTCTAAATCTTTTTGGTAGGCTTTTATTGTAAGTGGAGAATATTTTTTTTCTAATAAAAGATAATCTGTAAACGGTTTAAAGGACATATACTGCTATTTACTAAATGTGTTATAAAAATACAAAACTTTAATTTAGTAAAGAGCAAAAAAAATCCCACAATTGCTTGTAGGATTTTAAACTATATTTTAACAGCTTTTTAGATTTCTTCTGCATCTCTTAATCGCTGTATGTATTGCGCTTTTTGAATTTGAGCTCTACGTATTACTGAAGGTTTGTTGAACTGCTTACGTGTTTGCAAAGATCTCTTTGTTCCAGTTTTATCAAACTTTCTTTTAAAACGTTTTAACGCTCTATCTATATTTTCTCCTTCTTTTATTGGTATTATTAACATAGTTCTTAACCTCCTCTCTTTTAGAATTTCAGATTGCAAAGATATAATTAATTCTGAATTAAAAATTACGAATTACGATTTTTTAAAAAAAATTAAGTAGTTGATTTATATTCTTTTTTATCAATAACAATTTTGGAAATAATTTCTCGAAGAATCTCCGAAGTGCCTCCACCAATTGGTCCTAAACGGCTATCTCTTAATAATCGTGCCATTGGATAATCTTCCATATAACCATAGCCTCCTAAAAACTGTAAGCATTGGTAAATCACTTTGTCTGCCATTTTTGTTGACAGTAGTTTTGAAATGGTCGCTTCTTTTACAACATACTCTCCTTTATTTAATCTTTGAGCTACAGAATAATTATATTCTTTACACATTTCCATTTCGCTATATAAATCGGCATATGTGTGTCGTAATGCTTGATATTGATCGATAGTTTTTCCAAAAGTTTTTCTTTCCGACATATATTGTCGTGCATACTCTAGAGCATATTCGGCTCTTGCATGTGCATTAACTCCCATAATTAATCGCTCTAACGAAAAATGCTGCATAATATATGGGAAGCCTTTGCCTTCTTCTCCCATTAAATTTGCTACTGTAATTACTACATTGTCGAAAGCTATTTCTGCTGTATCTGATGCTCGCCAACCCAATTTATCTAGTTTTGTTGCTGTTATTCCTGCAGTACCATTATCTATAACAAACATACTAATTCCTTTATTACCAAGTTCAGGACTTGTTTTTGCAGCAACAACCATATAGTCACAATATATACCATTGGTAATAAAAGTTTTAGACCCATTAATAATATAACTCTCACCTTGCTTAACTGCCGTTGTACGCATACCTGCAACATCGCTTCCTCCAAAAGGTTCGGTAATACAAAGACATCCTATTTTTTCTCCTGATATACTTGGTGCTAAATAATTTTCTTTTATGAAATGATTACCTTCTTTATTGATATGTGTCATTGCCAAATAACAATGTGCCCAAATGGCTGCCGCAAATCCTCCTGAATTTATTTTTTGTAATTCTTCAAGAAGAATAACTGTATAAAATAAATCTAAATCTAACCCTCCATATTCTTCTGGATAAGCCAAACCAAAGTATCCCATTTCACCAAATTTCTTCCAAATAAATCGATCTATTATTCCTGTTTTTTCCCATTTTTCAATATGTGGAACGACTTCTTTTTTTAGAAAATCCTGAAGGCTTTTTCTAAAAAGCTGATGTTCTTCGGTGAAGTACATACTATTCATATTTGTATCATTTAATCTAGGGTCAAATATAATTTAATTATCTCAATTTTGTCAATCGGGAAACCTTTTACTTTAGCTAATTCACCTAAAGAGTTATATCCATCACGCAAAGTTCTTTGCTCAATAATTTCGTAAGCCAATTCATAATCTATATGCTGAATTGTTACCAATTGGTCTCTTGTTACTTTATTAAGATTAAACTTTACAACTTGTCTTGGTGTTTTTACTGTGAATTGGTGTAAAACACGCTCAATAACTTCTGGTGTAAGACCATATATATCCTGAAGCTGAACATCAGCAATAAAACCACCAACAAATTTGTTCCTGTATTTAATAATGCGTTCAGATAGTTTTTCGCCTATACCATTTACTTTTCGTAATTGAATTACTGTAGCTGTGTTTAAATCAATTTTTTCATCATAGCTTTTTGGAGTATTGTTTTGATAATTAAAGGTTGACTTTGGTTTAGGATTTGTAACCCAGTCCGGAAATTTAAAATAAGGTGAGATAACATCTAACAAAGAATCTGAAACTTTAGTAATGTTTTGAAATTCTTTTGCAGAGTAAACCCAATTGTTTTGTTCTCTAAACTTGAGTAATCTATCTATTTCTTCATTAGTCATTCCTAAAGTATAACCTTTATAGTCCGTAATATAATTTGGATTGAAAGGAAAAGTTTTTGGTTTACGTTTTTCAATTTCTACCAATCGTAAAGAATCTAACTCTTGTTGAAATAATTGGAATTCATTCTGGTCTACAAGCACATCTTCTGAAGAAAAGTCAATAAAAAAATAAATACATTGGAAAATGATTATGAGCAATAGCAATAAAAAAATCCCACTTCGTTGTTTTTGAGTAAACTTGAAATGGGATTTCATATTTTATCTACTTAATTATTCTTTATTAGCTTTTATAGCGTCTAAATAACGTGTCAATTGTTTTTTAACAACTGGGAATAAGAAATATAATCCAATCATATTAGGGAATACCATTGCAAAAATCATCGCATCAGAGAAATCCCAAATTGATTTCATACTTGCAGCAGCGCCAATAATAACAAATAGTAAAAACAATAATTTGTAAGTCATATCTGCTGCTTTTCCTCTACCAAATAAATATTTCCAAGATTGTAAGCCGTAATAAGACCAAGAAATCATTGTAGATATGGCAAACAATACTACTGCTATAGTTAAAAACACATTAGAATAAGGAATAAATTCCGCAAATGCTTTAGAGGTAATTCCAGCACCTTCATAAGAAATACCATCAATTATTACAGATCCTTCTCCACCATACTCAAATGCACCACCGAAATTAAAAATAATAATTACCAATGCTGTCATCGTACAAATAACTACAGTATCTATAAATGGTTCTAATAAAGCAACTAAACCTTCAGAAGCGGAATACTTTGTTTTTACTGCTGAATGCGCAATAGACGCAGAACCAGCTCCAGCTTCGTTAGAAAATGCTGCTCGTTTAAATCCTACTAATAAAACTCCTATAAAACTTCCAACTCCAATTGCTGTAGGATTAAATGCTTCTCTCATAATTAAACGAAAAGCATCATCTATTAAAGAAAAGTTACTTAAAACAATATAGAAACATGCTATTAAATACATAATGGCCATAAATGGAACTATTTTTTCAGTAACTGATGCAATTCTTTTAATGCCTCCTATAATAATTATACCAACTAAAATTGCTAAAATCAACCCAATCCAAGCTCCTGCACTTGCACTTTCAAGTCCCAGTAAGTCCTTTAAAACAATAGTAGCTTGATTTGATTGTGCTGCATTGCCTCCTCCAAAAGAGCCACCAATACAAAAGATTGCAAAAAATACTGCTACTATTTTTCCCATAGTTGCAAATCCTTTTTCTTTCAATCCTTTGCTTATATAATACATGGGTCCTCCATAAACAGTTCCATCTTCATCAACATCTCTGTATTGAACTCCTAAAGTACACTCCACAAATTTTGTCGACATTCCTAACAATCCGCAAATAACCATCCAAAACGTAGCTCCAGGACCTCCAAGGGCAATTGCTAATGCAACGCCAGCAATATTACCATTACCTACTGTTCCAGACACAGCAGTTGCCAATGCTTGAAAGTGAGTGACCTCACCATCTTTACTTTCGTCTTCAATAGTATCTTTTATATCTCCATCAATTGCCAATTCTGAATCGCCTACCTCATGATGATCAACATCATCATGCTTACCTCTTACAATATCTATGGATGTTTTAAAATACCTAAAATTCGGAAAACCAAAATAAAGAGTGAAAAACAGTGCACTTCCCACCAATAAAATTAACACAAAGGGAGTGCCCATTATTTTAAAAAATATGACAGCCGAAATTGCATCCGAAATTGGTTTAAACCCTTCGTCAATACGTTGGTCCAATCCTTTTTCAGCAACATCTTGTGCAAAAGTTAAAATTGGCAATATTAGTGTAAAAACAGAAAGAAGATATTTCTTCATAATTTAAAATATTAGTTGATTATTGAGAAAATTAAAATTAAAGTCAGCAAGATGCTAAAAATAAATGAGTTTTTAAAAGTATAATACCAATTTAACTCAATTTGTATTATAATCAATTGAGTTTTTGGATTTGCATTGCTTCTATGCATTGCTTCTATAAATCGAAAACTGAGCTACGCTTGGTATAAACTAAATCCTTAATACGCATCCAAAATGCGATGAATAAATATAAGGCAAATCCAAATCCCAGAGTTACAAATGTGAGATAAATAAAGGACGTTCTTACCACTTTTGCTCTCATACCTAAACGATCTGCAATACGCTGACATACATAGAAACCATGTTTTTGAAAATAAAGTAGGGCTTTATAAAAAATGTTCATGTTGCAAGTTAATCAATTCTTAAATTAAAAGTGAATTTCCAATAGCGCATTGTAAACATTTATTTTTATCACAATATTCGCTTTTAAGTTGTAATAAAGCTTGTGATTGTAACGCATTTTTAGATACAGTTTTAAAAGTATTAAACTTATCGACAATACTATTTTTTTCTGAAACTATATTTTGAATTATATCTACAATCTCATCATCTATAACTTTTCCCTGCTGTTTTGCATAACTGAATTTAAGTGGAATAATAGTGTTAATAAGTAACAAATCTATAAATGATTTGGTGACTACTTTTGTAAATGGTTTAGACGTTTTATTAAACGTAAAATGAGTCTCCCAAAAGGCTGAAGTCGTAAGGGTAAACAAAGTGTAGAACTCATTGATAGATTTCGCATTCATTATTTTTGAAAATAAGTTTTGCTGCTTATGATACAACATCGCTAATTGAGATAATCTTATTGTTGGAAAATTTGGAGGTCGCAATCTAAAAAATTGCAAAGGTGCTATGTTTTGATTAGATAAATTAAATTTTTGCCTCAAAAATTGATATTCTTTAGTGAGTTCTAAATAATAAACCTCTTGAATATCGTCTTCTAACAGACCAGATTGTCCAAAAAACAAAGCTTCCAAACTCAACAGTTTAAATTGTAGTTTTCTAACTACCGAAAAATCGAAAGAATTAGAAACGCTTAAAAAGGCTTCACCATTTACTTTCAAACCAAAATTTTTAGTTAACATTTTAAACAACACTTCCTCCCAATTATTAGACGATGCTTTCAACAATTTTTCTATGTCTATGGATTTTCGTTCAAGGCGTTCAAAATACAAGCGTTCTAACCAATTTTGAACTATAAAATCATCGACAGAAGCAAAATCGTTTTCACAATTAATCCATTTTTGTGTTTTCGAGAATAGCTTTTGGTAATTATGTAAGGTTTCTTTTGAAACTAAATCTTTTAATTCTAAAGTTGGGATTTTAGTGTTATCTTTTCTGAATATATCCGTATTATATTCCCAAACTACATGCAGAATTACATTATCATAGGCTTTATCTGTTTCATGGTTATGTACAAACCAATCGCTGGATTTTATATGTAGTTCTACATTGCCAGCCCAAAATTGATCATCAATTATTAATTGTGATGCAAAAAAATCTGGACCAGAATTTTGATT
>Ga0209554_1000616_pt1 | contig 29764 bp, 26 predicted proteins | sample MarorgKNORR_S2LV_5_FD_188221 | JGI IMG/M metagenome (GOLD analysis project Ga0209554, IMG submission 188221) | Marine microbial communities from the Southern Atlantic Ocean, analyzing organic carbon cycling - Bottom_A/KNORR_S2/LV (SPAdes) (version 2) | ecosystem: Environmental > Aquatic > Marine... | reverse complement strand
GCCCCGTTCAACGCGGCTCTCCAGTCGATGAAGGACGACGGCACCCTCGCGGCGCTCAACAATAAGTACTTCGGTACCGCATTCAGCATGTCCTACGACAACATCGAGGACGGCGCCTACACCGTCGTGCTGCCTGAGTTGGCCTACGGGGGCGTCCCCGAACTCCTGGAGTGCAGCGGGCAGGTGTCTGCTGTCGCCGGTGCGGACGAGGACACGGTTTCACTCAGCGTCATCACGCTCGACCTCGAAGCGCTCGTTCGGTTGAACATCAACCTCACCGAGCAACTCGGTGACCAGGCAGCCACCTGGGAGACGATCGTTCAGATGGCCAACGAGAGGGGTGGTGTCTGTGGTCGGACGATCGACTTCGAGGTCGATCTCTACGACATCATCACCGCCGGTTCCGGCGACGAGGCGTGTATCCGCCAGACCCAGGACCGAGTCAACGTGATCGTGATCGCAACCGAGGGACTCGAACCCGAGTCACTCGCCTGTCTCGCCGCATCGACGCCGGTCATCTATGACGAGGCCCTGCACACCGACCTTGCTAACGCCGGTGGGAACAATGTGTTTGTCACCGGTTACAGCGGCGCCGAGGGCCTTGCTGCCTCGATTGCGTACTACGAGGCCGGGGGCTATCTGGAGGGCAAGCTCGGAATCCTGCGAGACGATGCAGATCCGTCGCAGCAGGACACCGTCGAGCAGTACTTCGTCGATGCGCTCACCGAACAGGGCTACGAAATACTCGACTGCCTCATGCCGGAATCAGCGACGACGCCTGAAGGTTGGGCGAAGTTGCCGTTGTGCATCGAGGACTTCATGTCGGGTGATGTCGATACGTTGTTTCTCGCCGTCACGATCACGACCTTCAGCCGTGGTTTGAACATGATGGCGGAGATGGGCTTCACCCCCCGGGTGGTCCTTCCATTGTCGAGCGGCGGTTCGAACAAGACCGGCTCGAGTCCTGCCATCTCGAAGCTGTTCGGCACGGACCTGACACCGATCGACGGAATGCCGGTGCTGTTCTTCGAGACCAGTTCGGCCATGGATCCGACTGAATCGGAGATGGAGTGCGCTGCCGACTTCACGGCAGCGTCGGGCGAGGTGCTCGAGGTGGGGACACTCCGGTACGGCAACGTGGTTCGAACCTGCTCGCTGCTCCAACTCGCCCTCTATGGCATCTCGGCAGCGGGCGATGAACTCAGCTCGGAGAGCGTTGTTCGCGGCCTCGAGTCGGCGACTGCGTTCCAGTTGGGCAACAGCCTCAACGGTGGGTTTGGTCCTGGTGACCACATCGGCTTGAACGAGTTGGCCGAACTCGTCTTCGACGCGGAGACGGACTCCTACACCGTAACCGGCAACCTGATTCCCCTCGGCTGACCGCCGTCTGCCCGATGAACACCTCCGGGTGTCCCGACTGCGCTCGAGCGTGGCCGGGGCGCCCGGAGATCGGGGGGCACCAGCCGGTGGCCCCTCAATCGGAATTGAGCGATTCGGCGATGACCTGGCCCAGATCGGCCGGGCGGGGATCGGAAACGGCGACCTCGACGGATCGGATGGTTCCCGTCCATGCGAACGGCGGCGAATAGTCATCGCAGACGGGAAACCCTGCATCGAGGCCGATGCGGAGCCCCGTGCCCCCGTTCTGCCACGAGACCGGCAATGACCGGTCCAGTTCGAGCGATCCGACGACAGTGCCGTCGACGAGAACCTCCATCCGTCCGCTCGTCGGCGAGGTCGGTTCGTAGCGGCAGCCAAGGGACGCAGCCCGTGGGACAGGGTCCGGCGAGGAGACCTTGAACTGGTCACCGGAGAGGCAGAGGTTCGCGATGAGGTGACCATCGAGGGCGTAGAGGGCGAAGCCGCTGCTCCAGTCGCCGAGAGCGGCGATGATGCCCTCGGCGCCGCCTGGCCCGACGGTGAGCTCGGCGGTGACCGAGAAGCCGTGGCACAACAGGGGAAGAACCTCGTCGGCGACGGGACCGGCGCCCGGCCGGTAGACGACCCTGGTCGGCTGGGGATATGCGGGCGGAGAGATTGCGGGCAGTCGGCCGTTGTAGCCGTCGTCCAGGGGGAGGACGTTGTTGGCCTCGGCTGCCTTCCACCAGGCCGCCTCGAGCTCAGCCACCTTCTCGGGATGGTCGGCGCTGATGTCGTCGGCCTCGGAGAAGTCGTCGTGGAGGTTGAACAGCGCCCAGTGGTCGCCGGCGAACGCATGGCTTCCGGGTATCAGGGCGATCTCGTCGCCGTGTGCGGTACCGACATGATTCGTCGTGGCCTTCCAGCCGTCTGCGTACATGGCCCTCGAACCCTGAACCTCGAAGTACTGGGAGCCACGGGGCGACGGCGCCTCGGGGTCCTCGAAGGTGGAGGCGAGGCTCCGTCCGTCGACGGGCAACTGCCTGACACCATCGACGGTCGTCGGGACGTCGACTCCGCAGAGATCGAGCAGCGTGGGCATCAGGTCGACCACGTGACAGAACTGGGATCGCACCTCGCCACTGGCAGCGATACCGGACGGCCAGTGCACCACGAGAGGTGTTCGGGTGCCCCCCAGCCATGCGTAGCGTTTCCAGAGTCGGAACGGGGTGTTTCCTGCCCAGGCCCAGCCCCAGGCGTAGTGGTTGTATGAGCGGGGCCCGCCGAACTCGTCGATGCGGGCGAAATTGGCCTCGACCGATTCCCGAAGGCCCTTCGTGAACCGGTGCTCGTTGATCGAGCCGACGTGACCCCCCTCGGCGCTCGCACCATTGTCGGAACAGAGCATGACGATCGTGTTGTCGAGCTCACCGATCAACCGGAGGTGGTCGATCACCCGGCCGATCTGCGCGTCGGTGTGGCTGACGAAGCCGGCATAGATCTCGTGCATTCGGGCAAACAGCCGTTGGGCGTCGTCGTCGAGGCCGTCCCATTCCTGCACCCAGGGTGGGCGCTCGGTGAGCCTTGTTCCTTCGGGCACGATGCCCGACTCGAGTTGCCTGGCGAAGGTGCGTTCACGCCATCCCTCCCACCCGTCGTCGTATCGACCTGCGTAGGGCTCGCTCCACCGTTGATCGACCTGATGCGGAGCATGGGTGGCGGCCTCTGCGTAGTAGCAGAAGAACGGCTTTTCGGGGGCGGCGGACTTCTGGTCCGAGATCGTGCGAATGACCTGGTCGGCGAGGTCGGCGCTGAGGTGGTAGCCCTCCTCGTAGGTTGCCGGTGGGTCGATGTAGTGGTTGTCGGATACCAGATTGGGCGTCCAGTAGTTGGCACCACCATGGAGGACGCCGTAATAGCGCTCGAACCCGACTCCTGTGGGCCACAGGTTGAACGGACCGGCAGCGCTTCGCTCACCTCGGGGTGTGAGGTGCCATTTTCCGATTGCCATGGTCGACCAGCCGGCATCGCGTAGCAGGCGGGGCAGCATCGCTGCGCTCTGCGGGATGCGGGCCGTGTAGCCGGGGAAGCCCATCGGCATGTCTGACAGAAAGCCCATACCGACCGCGTGGTGGTTGCGACCTGTCAGCAGGCTTGCCCGGGTGGGCGAACACAGGGCAGTGACGTGGAAGTGGTTGTAGGACAGGCCGTTCGCAGCCAGGCGGTCGATGTTCGGTGTGGAGATGTCGGCGCCGAAGCATCCGAGCTGGGCGAAGCCGGTGTCGTCGAGCAGAATGATGAGTACGTTCGGCGCACCTCGAGGTGCTCGAACCAACTGGGGATGCGAAGGATTCGACTCGGCGACCGTGAGACCGGTCAGGGCCTCCATGTCAGTGGGTTCCGTACTTGCGGAAGTCCCAACTTGCGATCTTGGTGGGTGTGATGCGCAGCCAGGCGTGTCTGCCGTCGTAGACGAACTCGTCCCGGCCCATGTACTTGCGGGCAAAGGCCAACTCCACGGGAGCGAGTGTGTCGTCGGACTCGCCGGTTCGCGGGACTTCGCCAACGGGTTCTGCAGCTCCCTCGATCGTGGCGCCGCGCAGATCTCCGAAGCTGTCGCCCGCATCGACGACCAGGCTGACACGATCGTCCCGCGTGGCGTTGGTCCATCTCTGGCTCTTCACGACGGAGTTGATCCAGATGTGGGTGCCGTCCCAGACGAACCAGAGGGCACTTGTCTGGGGCTGACCGGTCGAGCCGAGCGTCGCGAGGCGACAGGTCTGTTCCTCGGCGAGGAAGGTGTCGAGTTCGGCTGACGTCATAGCGATGCGTCGGCCCCGGCGCTGGTCCTTCATGTGATGCTCCATCCGGTTAGTCTGACAGAATGAGAATAGGATTCTCGTATTAGGAGATTTAGAGTATCGCCGGTTCGTCAGGAGACGCCTCCCATGACCCATGTTGCCGATGACCTGACGTTGATCAGCGTCGATGACCACATCATCGAACCGCCGGATCTCTTCGACGGCCATCTGCCGGAACGCTTCAAGGCCGTTGCGCCGCGGATGGTACGGCGGGACGACGGTGCAGACGTCTGGCGGTTCGGCGATGTCGAGGTGCCCAACGTCGCCTTGAACGCCGTGGCCGGTCGACCCAAGGAGGAATACGGCGTCGAACCGCAGTCGCTCGACGAGATTCGACCGGGGTGCTTTCAGGTCGACGAACGGGTCAAGGACATGAACGCCGGTGGAGTCCTGGCTTCGATGAACTTTCCCTCGTTCCCCGGCTTCGCCGCCCGATTGTTCGCCGTCGACGATGAGGACTTCGGGCTGGCGCTCGTGAGGGCCTACAACGACTGGCATATCGATGAGTGGTGCGGCAAGCACCCCGGGCGTTTCATCCCCATGGCACTCCCGGTCATCTGGGATGCGGCGTTGTGTGCGGACGAGGTGCACCGGGTCGCGGCGAAGGGTTGCCACTCGCTGACCTTCACTGAGAACCCGGCGGCCCTGGGGTATCCGAGCTTCCATGACGACTATTGGGATCCGTTGTGGGCGGCCTGTTGCGACACACAGACGGTGCTGTCGATCCACCTCGGCTCGTCGGGGCAACTCAACTTCCCGGCACCGGATTCTCCTCCAGACGTGATGATCACCCTCCAGCCGATGAACATCCAGTCTGCTGCAGCTGACCTGTTGTGGTCGCGGGTGCTCAAGGAGTTTCCTGCCATTCGCATCGCGTTGTCGGAGGGCGGAACCGGTTGGGTCCCGTACTTCCTCGAACGGGTCGACCGGACCTACGAGATGCACCATCGCTGGACCGGACAGGACTTCGGAGATCGAATGCCGAGCGACGTGTTCCGAGAGCACTTCCTGACGTGTTTCATCTCCGACAACGTGGGGGTGCATCTCCGCCATGAGATCGGCGTCGACAACATGAGCTGGGAGTGCGACTACCCGCACAGCGATTCGGCATGGCCGGACGCCCCCGAGAAGCTTGCCGAGGTGATGAACGATGCCGGTGTGGCGGACAGCGAGGTGGCGAAGATGACCCACGAGAATGCGATGCGGTGGTATTCGTTCGATCCGTTCGACCACCTTCCCCGGGACCTGGCGACCGTAGGGGCTCTTCGGGCGCTGGCGGTCGGCCACGACATCTCCGTCAAGGCGATGAGTGATCGTGAGAAGTTGACGCCCGAGCAGGTACAGGCCCGCTGGCAGAACATGGGCAAGGGAGTGGTTGGAACGGGTGCCCAGAAGGCGGGCGGATAGCCCCGTCGGGAGACTCTCCGCAGGGCGGAACCTCTCTTTCGGGCGGAACCTCTCTTTCGGGCGGAACCTCTCTTTCGGGCGGAACCTCTCTCCCGTAGTTCCTCGGATTTCCCTGCCCGCCACGACTCGAGTCGCTGCCAGGCGGGCAGTCGACGCCGCCGGGCAATCAGCGGCCGGGAACGGGAGCAAAGGGAAAGGGCATGGGCGGGTCGCCGGGCAACTGCACGAAGCATTCCCCGGTGCGGCCGGATTCGAGGATGACAGACACCCCCTCGGCGACTTCGTCAGGCTCCATCACCGTGATGCCTGCGGCCTCGAGTTCACGGCGCCCAGCGGTGAGGAAGCCGGTGTCGACGGTTGCCGGGCAGATGGCGTTGATGCGGATGCCCCTCGTGATGAGGTCCGGGGCGATGCTGCGCACCAGGCCTGCGACTGCATGCTTCGACATGGAATACGCGAGGTCGTTGGACAGGGGGCCCAGCGACGCACGGGATGCCGTGACCACGATGTCGCCGCCACCCGATTCCTGAAGGAGGTCGATGGTGCTCTTGACGCCGTAGAAGACGCCATGTTGGTTGATGTCGATGAGTCGGTGGTAGTCGTCATGGCTCAACCTGGAGATGTCACCCTGGCCAAGCCGGATCCCGGCGTTGAGGAGAACCACGTCGAGGCGACCGTGTTCGGAAGCGATCTCGGCGACGACGCTCGTCCAGGACTCGGGATCGGTGACGTCGAGCCGGTGAAACTCGACAGTGGCCCGTCCCGCGGCCTGCGCACCATCGTCGGCGGCAGCGGTTGCGACATCGGTTGCGACAACCTTGGCACCTGCTGCTGCGAATCGAGTCACGCATGCGAGGCCTATGCCTGAGGCAGCGCCCGTTACGAGCACGACAGCGCCGTTCGGTGTCACGTTATTCGCCAGCCTTCCTGGCGTCCTTGGCGAACGCGTTCTCGGTGTCGATGTCATGCAGACCCTGGAGAAACAGGAGCGGTGGTTTCTTCGCGAACTCCTTCTCCGCACGTGATTCCATGATCCCCTCGCGATGCCGCAGTGCCCACATGCTCTCGCAGTAGCCCGAGTAGTCGTCGGGTTGCTCCACCATCCACAGGACACCTTCGGCGGGAACGCTTGTCGGTTCCCAATCCGACAGGTCGACATCGCCGAGGTTGGCGAGCGTTCCCTCCGATGCGACCGGGATGTCGATGCGAAAGCAGTTCACCGCGATCCGATCTGGATGGAACTGACGGGCCAGATCGGTCGTCATCCGCTCGAGCGCAAGCTTGGACATCCCATACGACATGAGCCCGGGCACCGGTCGCAGTGCAGCCTGTGAGGACAGGCTGACGATCCGACCACGACCGGCTGCCTTGAGATGGGGGAGTGCTGCCCGGACCGTGAGCAGGGGTGCCTGAAGGTTGATGGCCATGATGAGGTCGTGGCGCTTGAGGTCGATGTCGACGTCGCCGACGAAGGTGACGGCAGCGTTGTTGATGACGACATCGAGGCGACCCCACTGCTCGACGGACTGCGCCACCATTCGCTCGATGTCATCCGGAGACGTGAGATCGGCAGGGATGGCGATCGCCCTGCCACCCGCCTGCGTGATCGCATCCACGGTCTCGTTGATTGTTCCAGGAATCCGTTTGGGGGCGGCGGTCGTCGATCGGGCGGTACAGGTGACCATGGCACCACGCGCTGCGGCTTCGACGGCGATCGCGGCGCCGACACCCCGGCTTGCGCCGGTTATCAGGACGGCCTTTCCGTCCAGGCAGAATCTCTCACTCATCGCGTGCTCTTTTGTTCATCGCGCGCTCTTTTGTTCATCGCGCACTCTCTCACTCGTCGTGCTTCTCCCGACCAGCGTTCCTCATCGCGTCCGGGTGAGCAGCATCGTGCCGCCCGGGGCTCCACCGCCGGTGGCCACTACCGCGACCTCGGCACCCGGGACCTGTCGACCGCCGGCGTCACCGCGCAACTGGATGATCGCCTCCTGGATGAGTCCGTATCCGTGGAGCCTTCCGGCGCTGAGTTGGCCACCGTCGGTATTGAGGGGGAGTTCGCCGTCGAGGGCGATCCGGGTCCCCCCTTCGACGAACGGCCCACCTTCGCCCACTTCGCAGAAGCCGAGGCTCTCGATCCAGGACAGGCAGTTGAACGTGAAGCCGTCGTAGATCTGGGCGACGTCCACATCGTCCTGACGGAGGTCGCTTCGTTCCCAGAGATGGTCGGCTGCCCCCTGCTGCAGTGGCTCATGTGACATGTCGCCCTGATCCCAGGAGATTCGTTCCCGGATCGCACTGCCGATCGCCTCGATGCCGACCGCCGGGTGCAGGCCATCGGCTGCGGAATCGGCGTGGGAGACGATGATGGCCACCGCCCCGTCACATGGCACGTCGCAGTCATAGAGGCCGAACGGCGTGCTCACGATGCGGGCATCCAGATAGTCCGCCATGGAGAGGGGCTCGCGATAGATGGCCCAGGGATTGTTCGCTGCGTTCGCACGGGCGTTCAGGGCGATTGCACCGAGTTGTTCGCGGGTCGTCCCGTAGGTCGACATGTGGTTGGTCGCTTGCATCGCGATCCAGTTGGCCGGTGACATCGCTCCGAAGGGGGCATGCCAGGCGGCCCGCCCGCTGAGGCGCCCGGCGGGGGTGGGCGGCGATGCCCTGCCGCTGCGGAGGAGCGCGGTGTGGCTTGATTCCCATGTTCCCCGCACGGTGAGCACGTGTCGGGCAAGACCTGCTGCGACTGCGAGCATCGCGTCGACTAGCGGTCCACTGTGCCCTGGTGCCTCGGCTGCCCCGTAGACCCAGTTGGGGGTGAGCCCCAGCAGTTCGACGACGTCAAATGCCCCGCCGAAGGTGTAACCGGTTGGTGGGCCGCTGATGGCACCCGGGGATGTCGTGACCCCGTCGATGTCGGACACCTCGAGCCCGGCATCGGCGATCGCAGCCATACAGGCCTCGTGGACGAGCGACATCGGGTCGCGCATGAGTCGACGACCGACCTGTGACATGCCGATTCCCCGTAGGACGCTCGAATGCTCGAACCTCTCCATCAGCCGGCTTCGCCGTGGGGAATGGGACGGAAGAGTGGTAGCCAGACGTCGTCGCATTCCAGAAACTGGACCTCTACCGCCAGTCCGAGCTCGATGTCGTCGGGATCGGTCAGGATCAGGTTGGTGGTGAGCCGCAGGGACGGGTCGTCGTCGAGTGCAACCACGGCGATGTTGTACGGGGGTTCGAACGCCGGGTGCCACTGGTGGTGGTTGATCGTCCAGCCGACGACCGTTGCCCTGCCGGAGACCTCGTGTGGCTCGAGGTCAGCGTGGTGGCACGTCGGGCATGTCGGCCTGGGCGGATGGACGTAGGTCTGACAGGCGCTGCAGCGAAGCATCCGGAGCCTGCCGTCTGCACCCGACGTCCAGAAGAAGCGGTTCGTGTCATCGAGCGCAGGGAGCGGTCGCCGCAACGGCGCGTCGTCCTGCATGAGAACAACATACTCCGTCAGCGGAGATGTGGTTTCCGGTGGTACGGCCGAGCCGCTAACGTCCGATCGTGCCGACGATCGGGAGAGGCGGGTTGCCTGATGATCGGGTGCCTCGCGCACCTCGCGCGCTTCGTGTGCCCTGCGTGCCCCAGGTCGATGCCAGAGGAAACGGTGCCGCACGTTTGACGTGGCACCTTGGTGCGGCATGAGCCTCGAACTGCGTCAACTACCAGACGACCTCCGTCGGAGGTATCTCGAGGATGGTTCGTGGAGCGACGAGTCGTTGGGCGACCTCGTGGACAGGTCTCTACGTGCCGCCACCCGGGCCCGGATCCGCATCTGGTCCGACCGGAGGCCATGGACCGGCACCTATTCGGATGTCCATGACGAGGCCCTCCGTCTCGTTGCAGGCCTGCGGGAACGGGGCATCGCCCCGGGGTCGGTGGTGGCCTTCCAGATACCGAATTGGCGCGAGGCAGTGGTTGCCTTCTACGGGTTGGCGCTCGGCGGCTATGTCCTCGTGCCGATCGTGCATATCTACGGCCGCAGAGAGGTCGAGTTCATCCTGCGTCAGTGTGGTGCGGTCGCATACCTGTCGGCAGCTTCGTTCGGTCACGTCGACTACTGCGCGATCATCGACGCCATCGGATCGGATCTGGCCGATCTCAGGTTCCATGTGGTCGTCGATGGGGGATCAGGTTCGGGATCCTCCGACGTGGAACGGATTGGCTGGGACGAGTTCGTGTCGGTCGCCATCGACGATTCTGGTCCCGTCTCCGTCGACCCCGACGAGGTCGTGGTGCTGGCGTTCACCTCGGGGACGACGAACGTTCCGAAGGGCGTGGTGCACACGCATCGCACGCTGCTCGCTGAACTTGCCCACATGGCGCCCTGGATGGGTGAGCCGAATCTGATGGGCTCGCCGGTGACGCATGCGACGGGAATGCTCGGGGCGGTCCTGGCTCCGGTGCAACTCGGCCAGGACATCCACCTGATCGACAGGTGGGACCCCGACCGCGTGCTCGAGATCATGCTCGAGGCCGGCATCGGGGCGGGGACGGGTGCACCGGTGTTTCTGGCGAGCCTCCTGTACCACCCTGACTTCACCGATGAGCACAGTGACATGATCAAGCAGATCGGTCTGGGTGGAGCGCCTGTGCCGGTCTCCCTGGCGGAAACAGCGGCGTCCCGCGGGATTCTGCTCATTCGCGCCTACGGCTCGACCGAACATCCATCGGTCACCGGGTGCACCTTCGATCAGCCGGTGGACAAGCGGCACTCGACCGACGGGCGACCGCTGGCAGGAGTCGAGATTCGCATCGTCGACGAGGCGAAGGTCGACGTGGAACCCGGAACTGCCGGAGAGATCCTCAGCCGAGGCCCCGACCTGTGCATGGGCTACACGGATACGTCGTTGACGGCGGCGATGTTCGACGATGAAGGTTGGTACCAGACTGGTGACATGGCGGTCATGGACGAGGAGGGTTTCGTCACGATCACCGACCGGGTCGCGGATGTCATCATCCGGGGGGGCGAAAACATCTCGGCCGTCGAGGTGGAGGAAGCGATGATGCGGTTACCGGGGGTGGCCGAAGTAGCGGTCGTTGCCGCCCCGGACGAGCGTCTCGGTGAACACGCATGTGCGTTCGTTCGGCTTGTGGATCCCGAGACGACGCTGACGCTCGAAACCGTGATCGGCCACCTCGGGGACCTCGGGCTCACCCGTCAGAAATGGCCCGAGGAGCTCCGCCTGGTGTCGGAGTTCAGCCGCACCGCAACGGGCAAGATCCGCAAGGTCGACCTGCGGGCGCAGTTCGACGGTTGAGCTGGTCGCGCCGCTCGTGGCTGCGCACTGGACGGTCGGGCCGGGTTCAGGGCTGGATCGCCTGATCCCCGTCGCGGAGTTGCCGATACGACCTCAGGCGTTCTCCTGGGACTGCTTCATCTGTTCGAGGTCGATGAGGATCGGATAGTCGTTGACCGACAATGCATTTCCGTGGCCGGTCTGGTGGATGTCGAATGCGGCCTGGAGTGCGCTGTAGAAGCCCTGAATGTCCATCGTCTGATTGACGACCCGCTTGGCCTGGGCAAGGGCGAAGGGATGCATCTGGGCGATCTCCCCGGCGAGTGCCATCGTTTCCCCGACGAGGTCTTCGAGCGGCACGACCCTGTTGACCATGCCGAGACGCTCGGCTTCGTCGGCGCTGAATGTCTTCGCAGTGAACAGCCACTCCTTCGCCTTCCGAGGTCCGACCTCCCAGGTGTGGGCGTGGTATTCGACCGAACCGATGCCCATCCTCACGACCGGATCGGAGAACTTGGCGTTGTCGGCAGCGATGATCAGGTCGCAGGGCCAACACAACATGAGGCCACCGGCGATGCACTGCCCCTGGACAGCGGCGATCGATGGTTTCGGGACGTCTCTCCACTTGCGGGTGTAGCCGAGATAGTGCACCGACTCCCATTCGTAGATCGACTGGAGGCCACGCTCGTTCCAGTCGAAGGGATCTCCTTCGGCGTCGCTGCCCGCTGCCTTGTCCTCCGTGGCGGCGATGTCGTGTCCGGCGGAGAAGTGCTTGCCGTTGGCCTTCACCACGATGACCCGCACGGCCCGGTCCCTGGCCGCACGCTCCCAGCAGGCATCCAGCTCCTCGAGGAACTGTGGGGTCTGGGCGTTCGCCTTCTGTGGTCGATTGAGGGTGATGGTTGCGATACGTCCGTCGACGACGTCGTAGAGAATGAGGGCGGATTCGGTCATTCGGTTGCTCCTGTCGGTGGTTCTCGCTCTGCAGAGGGTGATCCGGAAGGGGTTGGTGCACCCATGAAGTGGTTGCGGACCTCCCCTCGGACGTAGGATAATGTCGATATGCAGATTATGGCAATGACGTTCTCGTGACCCTCACGGTGCGACCGGTCAGCGGGTCCATCGGGGCATTCGTGGACGGGGTCGATCTCGGCGACCTCGATGACGCCGCGATGGTCGAGCTTCGACGTGCCTGGCTCGACCATCTCGTCCTCTTCTTCCGAGACCAGGACCTGACCCCCGACCAGTTCAGCAGGTTTGCCCGCCGGTTCGGTGAGCCGGCGCGCTATCCCTTCCTGCCGGGCATCGACGGCCACCCCGAGATCATCGAGGTCCTGAAGCAGCCGCACGAACTGGTCAACTTCGGCGGTATCTGGCACAGCGACTCGGCGTATCTCGACCGGCCGCCCATGGCCTCGATGCTGCTGGCCCGCGAGGTGCCTGCTGTCGGTGGCGATACGGAGTTCGCCAGCGGGTACGCGGCGTACGCCGCGCTCAGCGAGGGCCTGCGGGCGATGCTGGACCAACTCGAGGCCGTCCACAGTTCGGCGCGAGCCGATGTCTCGAAGACCCGGGAAGATCGTCTGGCCGACCTGGGGGATACCGGCGGTGGACCGAAACTGGATTTTGCATCGGTCCATCCGGTCGTCCGAACGCACCCGGAGACCGATCGCAGGGCGTTGTACGTCAACATCGCCCACACGGAGCGATTCTCCGGTTGGACCGAGGAGGAGAGCAGGCCGCTGCTGGAGTACCTCTTCGCCCACCAGGTCCGGGAGGAGTTCACCTGTCGATTCCGGTGGGAGGTGGGTTCGTTGGCCGTCTGGGACAACCGCTGCGCGCTGCACAACCCGATCAACGACTATCAGGGACAACTCCGACGGATGCACCGCATCACGCTGGAAGGAGATGTGCCGATCTAGACGCCGGGCGGCACGACCCGAACGTCCGTGATTCGGGTTGCCGACCGAAGGACGTTGACGACCTGCTCGGCCACGTCCTCAGGCTGCTGAACGGCGGGGTCTGGCGAGAGGTACCCGCCTTCGGCCCAGCGCTCACGGAGTCGGCCTCCGAGTTCGGGGTCCCAGCCCATTGCCATCGTCGTCGCCGTGGGTCCCACGGTGATCCGCGTGGCACCGATGTCGGGGTGTTCGTTGCGCCAACCGAACACCAGTGCATCGAGTGCTGCCTTGCTTGCGGCATAGACCACCATGCCCGGCCAGGGCCGCTCGGGTGCATTGGAAGAGATGAAGACCAGCCGTCCATCGACGCTGGCTCGCAGATGGATTGCGGCTGCCCGGGCCAGGGCCCCGGCTCCGAAGACGTTGCTGGCGAAGACCTGTTGCCAGAACTGTTCGTCGACCTCGTCGAGCATCCCGAGCGGCGATGTGCCGACCACGTAGATCGCTGCATCGAGTCCGCCGAAGGCATCGACAGTGGCTTCCACCGCCAGCTCACACCCTCCCGGTTCACTGGCATCACACGTGATCGCTATTGCCCCGTCGAGTTCGGCGATCGCCTGCTCGAGGAGTTCGGTTCGGCGAGCCGCCATCGCGACCAGTGCCCCCTCGGCGGAGAGGAGCTTTCCGATGGCCAGGCCGATGCCGCTCGACGACCCGACGACCAGCACTCGGTGTCCACTGAGGTCGCGCTCGGCCATCAGTAGGTCGCCTGGTATTCGGGAAGGAACGCATACGACGTCGAGTCCGGAGGCACAGTGGTCAGTGGTTCGTGAATCTCGGCAAGCGTCGGTCCGACGGCATCGGCGAACGGTCGGAGGGCATCGAGGTCGAAGCCGAAGACCTGTGCGGCGTTCTCACTGAGGATGGCCCGAATCTCGTCGTCCGGCAGGCCCGCGAAGGTTGCTCGAAGCGCCTCGCGACTGTGTGGCGTCGTTCCCTCGGTGTGCGGGTAGTCGGTGCCCCACATGATTCGATCGATGCCCACGTCGTGCCGGTAGGGGATCTCATGGGGCTGGCAGAAGCTTGCTGTCACCCAGCAGTTCCTGCGCATGTACTCGCTGGGCAGGAGGGACATTGCGGCCAGACCCGATGGATCGAAGGCGATCGTCTGCTTCTTCGGGTCGGTCAACATCGAGAACTTGGTGTCGAGGGCGGCTGCGAGCCGGGAGAACCAACTCGGTCCCCCCTGTTCTGTCGCGACATAGCGGAGGCCCTCGAACCGCTCGAAGACGCCGCCCAGAATCAGGTGCCAGAGTGTCCGATGGGACCAGAAGCCGTATTCGTAGATGAGGATCGGCATGCTCGCAGGGTCAGCCGGCAGGGTGGGCGCCCCACCACCGGCGTGCGTCACGACGGGAAGGTCGCCCTCCAGGCAGGCCTTCCAGATCGGGTCGTACCTCGCCACGTAGAGGGGGTCGATCGTGTTCGGCGGAACGGATGGCAGCAGCACGCCGCAGAGGTTGGGCTGTTGCGCTGCCCATTCGATCTCGGCCACTGCATCGTCCACGTTGTTCGGCAGGACCTGGATGACCCCGCGGCGCCGGTCCGGCACCTCGGCGCAGAAGTCGTGGACCCAGCGGTTGTGCGCCTGGAGCCCGGCCCAGCGTCGTTGGTACTCCTCGTCGGTGCCCGGAAGGGTTCCGGCAAGGTGCGGCTCGGGAAAGAAGGGGGGAATGGTGTTGGGCAGGATCAGTTCGGCTGCGATGCCGTCGGCATCGAGCTCGTCCTGTCGACGGACGGAATCCCAGTTCCGGGATGCGTCCTCGGTCAGAAGGTCCTGCCAGTCGGTGGAATGGTTGGGGAGCCATGCATCGAACTCGTCATGCCACCGGGAAGCGAGGTAGTCCCGGTATTGCGATGGCGCAGCGCCGGCGTGTGTGTCGGCGGAGATCACTATCAGGTGCTCGTCGTGCAACGGGTTGCCTCCTGTGAATCGGTTCCCGCCGTCGGGTGCCCGAGGGCGAGGGCTTCGGCACGGATGTGTCTGCGATGACAACGGGGGTGGTCGAGCGCACACATCCTACCCTGTTCCACTAGTCTCTGAGAACAACGTTCTCATAGAAGGGGAAGGCCATTGACATCAAGCAATACGCGCTTCGAGAACAAGGTGGCGATCGTCACCGGAAGTGGTCAGGGCATCGGCGAGAGCTACGCGAAGGGACTCGCCGAGGCCGGTGCGAGCGTGGTTGTCGCGGAGTTGAACGCCGACCAGGGCAGGCGGGTGGTCGCTGAGATCAACGACGCCGGTGGAGCAGCATGCTTCGTGGAGGTCGATGTCGCCGACATGGCATCAGCCGAGGCGATGTCGGCGGCAACCGTCGACGCCTTCGGCGGAATCGACTACCTCGTGAACAACGCAGCGATCTTCCACGGCATGAAGCGAGAAGGCCTGACCACCGTCGACCTCGCCTACTTCTACAACTTCATGTCGGTCAACCTCTATGGCGCGCTGCACTGCACCAGGGCCGTCCTGGCGGCGATGATCGACAGGGGGGGCGGTGTGATCGTCAACCAGTCGTCGACGGCCGCATGGATGCCGGCAGGGTTCTATGGCCTTGCCAAGCTCGGCATCAACGGCCTGACAGCCAGCCTCGCGATGGAACTCGGCGGACAGAACATTCGGGTCAACGCGATCGCCCCGGGACCGATCGACACGGAGGCGACCCGGATGGTGCTGCCTGAAGGTGCCGAAGCGGCCATGACGCAGAGCCTTGCCATCAAGCGCATGGGGACCCCCGCAGACCTGATCGGAACCTTGAAGTTCCTGCTGTCCGATGATGCAGCGTGGCTGACCGGACAGATCATCAGCGTCGACGGCCTTCAGGTCACCCGCATCTGAGGTGATGGACATGTGGCACGAGGAGAGGCTGCTCATCGACGGGGACCTCGTCGCCGCTGCCGACGGTTCGACCTTCGAGAACGTGAACCCCGCAACCGAGGAAGTGCTCGGGGTCGCCGCAGACGCAACGGTCGATGACGCCCGCTCTGCGATAGCAGCGGCACGCCGGGCCTTCGATTCGACCGAATGGTCGCGGGACCACGCCTTCCGGGCCAAGTGCCTCCGTCAGCTCCACGCTGCGTTGAAGGACAACCTGGAGGAAATGCGGACCCTCACCATTGCCGAGGTGGGCGCTCCTGTCCGCCTGACCAGGGGTGGCCCCCAACTCGATGTCCCGGTCGAGTCCATCCTGTGGAATGTGGAGTTGCTCGAGGGCTACGGCTGGAGCACCGAGTTGGGCATCAGCGACGCCTACGGCGGCCGCCACAACCGGTGGATCGAGCGTGAGGCAGTCGGGGTTGTCGCAGCGATCACGCCCTACAACTTTCCTACCCAGATCAACCTGGCGAAGCTGGTGCCGGCTCTGGCGGCCGGGTGCACGGTGGTGCTCAAGGGCGCACCGGACACGCCGTGGTCGGCGTTGGCCCTCGGCAGGCTCATTGCCGAGGAAACGGATATTCCGGCCGGCGTCGCCAACATCCTGTCGTCCTCATCGACGGCGGTGGGCGAGTGTCTCACGACCCACTCCGACGTCGACATGGTCACGTTCACCGGATCGACTCCGGTGGGGCGGCGCATCATGGCGGCGGCGAGCGACACCGTGAAGAAGGTGTTCCTCGAACTCGGAGGAAAGAGCGCCTTCATCCTCCTCGACGATGCGGATCTCCAGAATGCGGTCATGTTCGGCTCGGCGATGGTGTGCTCGCATGCCGGCCAGGGGTGCGCAATCACCACCCGCATGCTTGTTCCGGCCTCGATGTACGAGGAAGCGAAGACCATGTCGGCGGCGATCCTGCAATCGATCCCCTACGGGGACCCGACCGACGAGGCCAACCTGATGGGGCCCCTGATCAGCGCCGGGCAGCGGGCCAAGGTCGAGCGGATGGTGGCCGAGGCGGTCGATGCTGGAGCGGTCGTCGAGGTCGGCGGCCGACGCCCCGGGCACCTGGCGACCGGCTTCTACTACGAACCCACCCTCCTGTCCGGCGTGGACGAAAATGCCGGCATCGCCCAGGAGGAGGTCTTCGGCCCTGTTCTCTGCATGATTCCGTACGAGGGTGATGAGGAAGCGATTCGTATCGCGAACAATTCGATCTTCGGGCTCTCCGGGGCCGTCAGCGGTACCGATCCCGAACGGGTGCGGCATGTGGCGAGCCGGATTCGAGCCGGCACGATGAGCATCAACGGTGGCGTCTATTTTTCACCCGATGCACCCTTTGGCGGCTACAAGCAGTCGGGAATCGGACGCGAGATGGGTGTCGCCGGGTTCGAGGAGTTCCTGGAGATCAAGACCCTCGCTGAACCGGCGAGCTGACATGAGCAGGTCTGACGACACCCATCCGGGTTGCAGGAGGTAGATGGCATGAGGCCCATGGAAGGGATCCGAATTCTGGAAGTTGCCCAGTTCACCTTCGTTCCAGCGGCTGGAGCGGTGCTCGCCGACTGGGGGGCAGAGGTGATCAAGGTCGAGCACGCTTCGACCGGCGACGGTCAGCGGGGCCTGCGGCAGATCGGCCGGGTTCGGCTCGACGGCCCACACAACCCTGCGTTCGAACACCCCAATCGGGGAAAGCGCAGCGTGGGTCTCGATATCGCCACGCCGGGGGGTCGGGAGGTACTCCTCGACCTCGTCGAGACATGTGATGTGTTCCTCACGAACTTCCTGCCCGACGCGCGGGTGAGGCTCGGGATCGACGTGGCTGACATCCGGGAGCGGAACCCGGATGTGATCTACGTGCGTGGATCGGCGCTGGGAGATCTGGGTCCCGAACGCGAGAAGGGCGGCTATGACATGACGGGATTCTGGTGTCGGGGCTCCTCGGCAGCCAGCATCACACCGCCCGATTCGACGGGCCTGATTCCACAGCCTCCGGCATACGGGGACACACTCGGAGGAGCGGTGATTGCCGGCGGCATCGCTGCCGCCCTGTTGGCCCGGGAGAAGACCGGGCAGACGAGCGAGGTCGATGTCTCGCTGCTGGGCCTGGGGATGTGGGCCATGGGCCTGCCGATCGCAGCGACCCTGGGCAGGGAGGATCCGTGGATTGCTCCGCCTATGGGTCTCACCGCAGCCCCGACCAATCCGACTGCCGGTGTGTACGAGACCTCCGATGGCCGCCTGCTGTCCCTCATGATGTTGCAGGGATACCGGTATTGGGCCGACTTCTGTCGTCACATCGACCGACCTGACCTGATCAGCGACGTGCGCTTCGCCGATGCTGAGTCGCTGGCCGAGAATGCGGGCGAGGCGGAGACGATCCTGCGAGAGGTGTTGGCCGGACGAACGCTCGCCGAGTGGACGGAGCGATTCACGACCCTCGAGGGTCAGTGGGCGCCTGTGCAGAACACGCACGAGGTTGCCGCCGATCCACAGGCGCGCGCGAACGGCTACATCACGGAAGTGTCCGCCGGCGACGGCACCTTCGAAGTGGTGGCGAGTCCGGTGCAGTTCGATCACGAATCGCCGACCCTGCAGGCGGCGCCGGAGTTTGCAGCCGACACCGAGGCGGTGTTGCTCGAACTCGGCTTCGAATGGGATCGAATCATGGAATTGAAGGTGGCGGGGGCGATCACTTGACGTCGGCCGCACACCCGGACCAGACCTGGACGAGTATCCCTGCGGCGGTGTTCGCGACGATCGATCGTCTGGGGGACGCCGAAGCGGTGATCGACGGCGATGTCCGCCTGACGTTCGCCGAGTTGGGTGACCGTATTCGCCGATCAGCGGCAGCGATGCTGGCCGCCGGAGTGGGGCATGGCGACCGGGTGGCGATCTGGGCACCGAACGGCGTGCGGTGGATCGTGGCAGCGCTGGGGCTGCACTGTGCCGGGGCCACGCTCGTGCCGATCAACACCCGGTTCAAGGGAACCGAAGCGGGACACGTTCTTCGAAGCTCCGGCGCCCGGTTGCTCCTGACCGCCAATGGCTTTCTCGGCATCGATTCGATCGGCATGCTCGCCGACGTGGAACTTCCGGCGCTCGCGGGGATCGTGGTTCTTTCCGGCGACGTTCCCGGCGAGGCGACTTCCTGGGACGAGTTCCTCGCCGGTGGTAGCGGAGTCAGCGACGCCGAAGTCGATGCAAGGATCGCTGCAGTCGGGCCCGACGACGTGTGCGACATCATCTTCACATCCGGGACCACCGGAACCCCGAAGGGCGTGATGATGGCCCACGGCCAGACCCTGCGGCAGTTCAACGACTGGTGCGACTTCGCCGACCTGCGCGAAGGCGACCGCTACCTGATCGTGAACCCGTTCTTTCACATGTTCGGATACAAGGCCGGCTGGTTGGCGTGCCTGATGCGCGGCGCCACGGTGCTGCCCGTCGCCGTCTTCGACGTCGGTGAGGCACTGTCGGTTATCGAGTCGGAGCGGGTGACGGTCTTTCCCGGTCCGCCGACCCTCTACCAGGCGATCCTCGATCATCTGGGCCTCGAGCGCAGCGGTTCCGATGCTCCCGACCTCTCCTCGCTGCGGGTCGCCGTCACCGGGGCTGCCGACATTCCGGTCGACCTGATCCGTCGCATTCGGGACGAGTTGCCGTTCGAACGGATCCTGACCGGCTACGGACTCACCGAGGCCGGAACGGTCACCGGAACCCGGCCGGAGGACGATGCCGAGACGATCGCGACGACTGCCGGACGGCCGATGCCGGGTATCGAGGTTCGTATTCTCGAAGGGGGAGTCGAGGTCGGTCGGGGAGAGACCGGCGAGGTCGTCGTCCGGGGCTACAACGTGATGTCGGGGTACTTCAACGATCCCGAATCCACCCGGGCAGCGGTCGATGCGGAGGGTTGGATGCATACCGGCGACCTCGGCACGATGGACGACATGGACTACGTCCGCATAGTCGGACGCATCAAGGACCTGTTCATCGTCGGAGGATTCAACGCCTACCCGGCAGAGATCGAGAACCTTCTGCTCACGCATCCGGGCATCGCGCGGGCAGCCGTGATCGGCGTACCCGACGAGCGGATGGGTGAGGTGGGGAGGGCGTTCGTGGTTGTGGCCGGTGGGATGGCCCTCGACCCCGAAGAGGTGATCGCATGGAGCCGCACGCACATGGCGAACTACAAGGTGCCACGCTCGGTCATCGTGCTCGACGAACTGCCGTTGAACGCCACCGGCAAGGTGATGAAGGAAGAGCTCCGCAACTACTCACCCTGATCCCCCGAGTACCTCTCGCGGAGGGTTCGGCGAAGGACCTTGCCCGACGGGAGTCGCGGGATCTCATCCACGAATTCGAGCCGGCTGACCTGTTTGTATGACGCCAGCCGGTCGATGACCAGTGCTCGAAGGTCTGCCTCCGTCGAGGTGGCGTCCGGGGCGAGCTGCACCGCCGCGACGACGATTTCGCCTGCGGCCTCGTCGGGTACTCCGAAGACGGCGCAATCGACGACGTCGTCGTGACCATGGAGCACGGCTTCGACTTCGGCCGGAGCCACCTGAAAGCCCTTGACCTTGATCATCTCCTTGACCCGGTCGGTGATCTGGAGCCACCCATCGGCATCGATCCAACCAACGTCGCCCGTGCGGTACCAGCCGTCGACGAACGCGTCTTCGTCTGCTTCTTCGGGGAGGTACCCGGTCATCGCCGAAGGGCTTTTGACCTGGATCTCACCGACACCCCCGGAGCCGAGCACCTCGCCGGACTCGAGGTCGGCGATTCGCATCTGGAGATCGTGGATCGGCAGGCCGGCGGAGTCGAGCCGCCAGGTGTCCGGACGGTTGATGGGATTGCTGGTGATCACCGGGACCTCGCTTGCCCCGTATGCCGGAAGAAAGCGGACTCCGGTCCGTTCGGTGACCCGCTCGGCGACGCTCACGGTGACGGGGGTGGCACCCCACATGATGTAGCGCAGCGAGGACAGGTCGTAGCGCTCGATGTCCGGGTGGTTGGCCATGGCGAGGGCGATCGGCGCCACGACCATTTCGAGCGTGACCCGGTCGGCTTCGATGTACCGAAGGACCTCGTCGAGGTCGAAGCGGGCGTGGAGACGGATGGACGAGGCAGCCGACACCGAGGCGAAGAGGTTGAGGAGGCCCAGAATGTGGAACGGCGGGGTCGTCATCTGAAACCTGTCGTCGGGAGAGAGGCCCAGTGCCGATGCCCAGTGCATCGTCGCCGCCCCGACGGATGCATGGGTATGGCGTACCGCCTTCGGCAACCCGGTGGTTCCGGAGCTGAACACGAGGACTGCTTCGGTCGCGTCCCAATCGGCGTCGATCTGTGGCCGTCTGCCTGAGCGGCGCATCAGGTCGTCGAAGACGTTGTCACGATCGAGGTGCAGTACGTTCGAGCTCTCGGGGAGGCGCTCGTCGGTGGTGCCGTCGCAGATCGACAGGCACGGTTGGGTGAGCCCGGCGGCGTGGTCGATCTCGGCCTCCTTCCATGCCGGACTGATCATCACGACCGACGCGCCCAGGCCGAGGATGCCGTAGACGGCCAGGGCGAACTCCGGCCGGTTCGACGCCATCATCGCCACCCGGTTGCCGACTCGGACTCCTCGATCGGCCAGGAGGGAGCCGAAGGCATTTGCCAGCCCGTCGAACTCCCGATAGGTCGTCACCTCGTTGCCGAAGCGCATGGCGATCCGTTGCGGGTGGGCATCGGCTGCGTCGAAGAGCATGTGGTGGATGCCGCGGTCGGTCGGGTAGTGCAGCGGCGGGAATGCTGGTGGATGTGATGACACGGGCGCTCCGGGTTTCTCGGGGAGAGAGGGTTCCAGGTGTGGTAGGGGAAGGGTCTCCGGGTCTCCGGGCCTCCAGGTCTTGGCGGGAAAGAGCCTTCGGGTGTTCTCCGCTCCACAGTACTCTCGGCGAGAACGCCGCTCTACCCAAGCGCGAGTAGTGTTTTTGAATATCGAGGAGGAGTTCTGGTGAATGACGACGACGTCGGTGCGCTCACGGACCGCATGGATATCAACGACCTGTGTGCCCGCTACGCGATGTGCCTGAGCCGGCACCTTCTCGACGAGATCGTCTCGTTGTTCACCCCGGACGGCGTGTACCACGCGTTCGGTGAGGAGTATTCGATGGAGGTGCTGCCCGATCTCATTGCCGCTGCGCCGAGGGGGCAACTGATCGTCAATACCCCGCTGATCGAACTCGACGGGGATCAGGCGTCAGGAAGCCAGAACTACGCCTTCATCGCTCAGCAGACCCACGAAATGCGCCTTGCCTGGTACGACGACGTGTACGTCCGTACAGAAGAGGGCTGGCGGTTCGCCAGCAGGGCGACGACGTTCCTCCGGCGCAGTGGAGGATTCGACTCAGGGGACGCGCACGACCCGGTTCGCCCCAGAGTGGAGTGATCGGACGAACTCCTGACCGGCGCTGGCGATCAGGAACTCGGTGAAGCAGTCGCCTGACGGCCGGTGAGTCCGCCCAGGCAGAAGTTCCACATCTCCTGAGCACGGTCGTGGTGGGCGGTCGGTGCGCCGGTCGTCACGGTGCCGAACGCATTGAACATCGTGGTCTGCAGTACCAGAGCGGCAGCGTGACGCGTATTGGCCACGGCGAGCAGTTCTGCGGCGTTGGCGTCGTCGAGCAGTCGCACGAGCAGGTCGAACAGGTGCCGGCTTGCGAGGGTCGCCTGTTCGCTGTCGGTAGTCAGCAGGCTGAAGACGAAATTGGCCATCGCACGGACGGTCTGGTGTGGCTCGGGCGGGAGTTCGATCGGCTCGCGCTCACACCACTCATACAGCGTGGTCACGAAGGTCTCCACCCGGGCCAGGGGGTCTTCGATCTGGTCGACGATCTCTTCGAGTTGGGCCGCCGACTCGTGCATCGATTCCTCGTAGACGGCCAGAAGGAGGTGCTGCTTGCCGTAGAAGACCTGATAGAAGCTCCGCAGCGACTGGCCGGATCGCTCCACGACGTTCTGAACGGTGAACTCGAGTCCGCCATGCTCGCTGATCAGCGCGACGGTTGCGTCGAGAAAGCGCTGGACGCGCTCTTCGGCCCGCGATCGTGCGCCATCGAGGGAACGGGCGACAGCCCGATCCCGCCAGGGCCCTCCTGGCTCGTCGGCGGCGGATCTGGTCGAGGTGGAGGTCACGGTGTCATCAGGTTATCGGCGAACGATGCAGGGTGTTTGAAGACCTCGCCACCCTTGCAGACGAACTGGACGTCTTCGCACACGCTGATGTCGGTGAGGGGGTTCCCGGGTACGGCGATGATGTCTGCAAGAAGACCGGGTGCGAGTCGGGCCCGGTCGTCGGCATCGATCAACCGGGCTGCGGTGGTCGTGGCCGCTCGCAGTGCGAAGAGTGGAGATGCACCGCGGTCGACCAGGGCGGTGAGCTCCTTGGCGTTCTGCCCGTGGGGGATCGCCGGGGCGTCTGTGCCGCAGCACACCAGCAGGTCGGCCTGGATGGCCTTGGAGACCATCTCGCGGGCCCTCGGAAAGACCTCGGCGGCCTTGGCCTGCAAGGCCGGCGCGGCGCGGGTCAGGTCCATGCCGTCGGCGAGGTAGGTGGTTGCCACGAGGAATGTTCCCCGGGACTTGGCGAGGGCAAGGGTGTCGTCGGACATCAGCGAACCGTGTTCGATGCAGTCGATGCCCACCTCGATGGCGGCGCGGATGCCGTCGTCGCCGTGGGCGTGGGCAGCGACCTTGAGCCCCGCACGATGGGCTTCGTCGGTGATGGCCCGCAACTCGTCGGTCGAGTACTGCTGCGCTCCCGCCGGGCCGGTGTGAGACATGATTCCTCCGGAGGCGCACACCTTGATGACCTTGGCGCCGTACTTGATCTGGTATCTGACGGCCCGTCGAACCTCGTCGATGCCGTTTGCCTGACCCTCTTCGACGCTGAGGGTCATGATGCCCGGAGCCAGGCCTTCGAACATCGTGGGGTCGAGGTGACCACCCAGGGGGGTGATCGCGTGACCAGCCGGCACGATGCGGGGGCCGATCATCCAGCCCCGTTCGATGGCGCGCCCGAGGGAGACATCGAGCAGGAGGCCACCGGTCGGCATGAACAGGCCCAGGTTCCGGACCGTGGTGAAGCCGGCCAGCAGGGTCGTCCTGGCGTTGACGGTGCCGCGGAGCAACTTGTCGGCAGGGGTGTCGGAGACGGCGGTTCGTCCGCCCCGCTCGCCGGGGCCTCCCATCATCAGGTTGACCTCCATGTCCATGAGCCCTGGCAACAGCGTCATGTCGCCGAGGTCGATCACCCTGGCGTTGCTGGGAAGCGTCGAGGGGTTGACGTCGGTGATGCGATCGCCTTCGACGACGATGGTCGCCGACTCGACGATTTCTCCTGCGTCGATGTCGACCATCCGATCGGAGCGAATGACGAGCGGCCCGGTGTCCATGACGGTCTCAGACAACGGGGTCGTCGTGCAGGTCGAGATAGGCAGCGCCGGAATCGGGCACGTTCGGCTGTTTCCATACTTCGACGGGGAACGAGATATTGACGGTCGAGAAGAGGAGGCGCATCAGCGCTCGGGCCTCCCCGGGTAGTGCTTCGAGTTCGAGGGTGTCGAGGTAGGAGAGTGCGGCCTCCATGCGGGGCATGGTGGTGTCGTAGAGATCCTGCATGTCATCCATCGAAGACGTGAGCCTCTCCGCGTAACGCTCGGCTTCCGTCTCGAGCGCCCACCGCTCGGCGAACGGTTCGAGGTCGGCGAACTCTTCGGGCAACAGAGCCGTTTCTTCGGGCAACAGAGCCGTTTCTTCGGGCACCAGGGCTGTTTCTTCGGGCACCAGAGCCGTTTCTTCGGGCAACAGAGCCGTTTCTTCGGGCAACTGCGTCATCGTGGTTGGCCTTCCAGCACGACCGGGATGTCGTTCTCGGTTCGATAGGCCTCGACCCGGCTGCGGGCGACAGAGTGCAGGTTGCGGCAGAGCACCTCCTGGTCACACAGCGGGAAGGCGCTGACGACACGCGACTTCAACATGCGCTGGGTTGCCTCGAGGGTGTTGCCGTCCTGTAGCGCGTATTCCTTGAAGGTGACCGCCGCCAGTTCCTGACGCATGCGGTCGGTCGCGTTCCTGGGAGGAGCGAAGTAGAGCCGCCCCTCGAAGAGGTGCTGGTCGACCGCCAGGGGCCAGTAGTTGTAGGTGAGGTACCAGCCCGGCTCCCAGACGAGGATCACGAAGTTGGGGAAGATCTGGAACGAGTCGCTTCCCCAGGCCCGGTGGCCGGACGGGTTCAGGCCCGTCGGGAGTTGCGACAGGTCGATGTCGGGCTTGTCCCATGGCCCGAAGAGACCACTACGCAGGATGCGCTCGATCGGCTTGACCATCATCGGGTCCTTCGGCGGGGACATTCCGCCCCATGTCGAGACCATGGAGTGGCCGGAGTCGCCGAAGATCTCGTAGTGGAGCGCCTCGAATCCGAACGCAGCGAGCTTCGTCGCCTCGGTATCGACGCTCTGCCGTTGGTGCAGGATCGGCGCATGGTAGAACTCGGCGAAGGCGTCGATGAAGAGTTTCCAGTTGGCGTTGACCACTGCCCGGTAGCCGAATGTCTGGGTCATCTCGCCGAACGGGTATCCAGCGAGGCCCGTGCCCATTTCGCCGAGGGATTCGGCCAGCGTCTCGGTCGGCTCGGGAGCCAGGTTGATGAAGATGAATCCTTCCCAGGTGTCGACGTGGACCGGCACGAGGGGGTAGTCGGCCTTGTCGAAATCGAAGAACTCGTCCTCCTGTTGGACGAAGTTGAGGTTGCCGTCGAGGTTGTAGCGCCACCCGTGGTACTTGCAGGTGAACTGTCGGCAGCTCCCGGCGACCTCTTCGCTCGGGTAGTCCGTCCAGACGAGCTTGTTGCCTCGGTGCCGACAGATGTTGTGGAAGGCCCGGAGGGAGCCGTCCCTGTCACGCACGATGATGACCGAGGTGTCGGCAGCTGCGACTTCCCTGGTGAAGAAGCTGCCGACCTTCGGAACCTGCTCGACCCGGCCGACGTTGAGCCAGGAGCGCTTGAAGATGGCCTCTTTCTCGAGTTCGAAGTATTCCGGTGAGATCGAGTCCTCATACGAGATGGTGCCGGTGCCGAGGTGGGGGTAGTGCTCGGTCCAGCTGCCCTCGGCGGGCTTGGGAAAATGCGTCACGGTGATCCTTTCAGCATGAGTTGGAGATCACTGTACTACAAAAACGGAAATGGCGTTCTCGTGAGCGTATCCGGAGTCCGGGGCACCGTGGGCAGCGGCTGTGTGACGGCGGCGGAACACGGGCATCGGCGAGCGTTCCCGATGTCGAGGCGGCCTTGTTCCGCCCATGCGACGGGAGGTCTGCACGCGACTCACCGATCGGGAAACGTGTGCTCGGCGAGTTCGGGGTCCAGTTCGAGTCCGAAGCAGTTGAAGGCGACAGCGAGGGTGTCATACGCCCCGATCGTGAACACCAGGTCCATGATCTGGCGTGTGCTGAAGGCTGCGGCCAACTCGCTCCACGTCTGGTCGGTCACGACAGGGCGGTCGTGGAGTTCGTCGACGGTTCGTACGACGAGCGCATCGAGAGGTTCCCAGCCGGCCGCATCCGGCCCGGATCGGACCCTTGCGAGATCGGACTCGTCGAGCCCGAGCGCCAGGGCGACTGGAACGTGCTGGGCCCATTCGTATTCGCAGTCGCGTCGCCATGCGATGCGCAGGATGGCGAGCTCTCGGAGTCGCTCGTCGAGCGTGGTCGTGTAGAGGAGATGGTGGTTGAACGACAAGAACGCCCTGGCGAGTTCGGGATGGTTTGCCAGCACGGCGAAGGCGTTGACGACCCGCTTGCCGCCCCGTTCGCGCTCGCTCTTTCGTTTCGCATACACCGAGCCCTCCGGCGGCCGCATGCTCTGGAGCGCCTCGACGACATCGCTGGTCCACTCCTCGATCGGAAGAGGAGGGATGAAGGGCTCAGCCACGTCGACCGCCGTTGACGCCGATGATCTGGCCGGTCACATAGCCGGCTTCCTCGGACACCAGGTAGGCGCATGCACCGGCGATGTCTTCCGGCCGTCCGACGCGCCGTACCGGTGTGTCGGCCTCATGCATGGCGATCGACTCGCCGAGGAGGCCATCAGCTTCCGCCTGTCGCAACATCGGGGTGTCGATGAACTCGGGTGGAATCGTGTTGGCGGTGATGCCCTTTGGTCCGAGCTCGCGGGCCAGTGACTGGGTGAGTCCGATGACCCCCGCCTTGGAGGCGACATAGGCGGTCATCCACTCTCGTCCTCCCTGGGCGGCGGAGGACGAGATCGTGACGATTCGGCCCCAGCCCTGTTCGATCATCCCGGGAACGAGCGACTGGCAGCAGTGGAAGGTGCCGGTCAGGTTGATCCGCAGCATCTCGTCCCACTGCTCCTGGCTGGTGCGCAGAAAGGAGCCGAAGTACTCCTTGCCGGCGTTGGCAACCAGGATCGTCGGTACGCCAAGGTCGTCGTTGGTGGCATCGCGCGCCCTGTCGACCTGTGAACGGTCGGCGATGTCGACGCCGTATGCAGAGGCGGAACAGCCGTCCTGGCGTAGCCGCTCGGCTGCCTCCGTTGCCTTGTGAAGGTCGAGGTCCCAGATGGCCACGGCAGCCCCGTCAGCTGCGAATCGCGCTGCGACCGCATATCCGATGCCCGAGGCTCCGCCGGTGACGACGGCTGTTCGGCCGGTGAGGTTCATTGGAAGGGCTCTTCTCCCGCGATCGTGGTGCGATGCATCAGGCGTCCGGACTCAGCGGCGTAGGGGAGTGCCCGATGCATCGTGCCGCGATTGTCCCAGATGACGAGGTCGCCGACCTGCCATTCGTGGAGGTACGTGAACCGACTCGAGGTCACCCACTCCTGAAGGTGTTCGATGAGGGCGTCGCTTTCCTCGAGTGGCATGCCGACCACGTGTGAGGCAGTGGCTCCGAGGACCAGCGAAGTTCGGCCCGAAGCGTGCTTCCACGCGAGCGGCTGGACCTTGGAGGGCCGTTCATTCCAGAATCGAACCTGTTCGTCGGTCGGTTCGGGGTGGACGCGGCCCTGGGCGGTGGCAAAGCTGTGTTCGACCCGCAGCGACCCGAATCGGGTCTTGTCGTCGCTGTCGAGTGCCTCCCACGCTGCGTAGGTGTTCGCGAACTCCGTTTCGCCGCCTACTGCCGACACCTCGTGGGCGCTGAGGATCGTGGCCTTGTTCGGTGTGTCTACCGTGGCTCCGTCGATGTGCCAGTAGAAGGTGCCCTTCAGGTATTCGGCGCTCAACGCCTTGTCCGGATCGAGCGACACCACGAAGATCTCCGGATGCTCGGCGCCTGGTATCGGCAGGATCTCCAACTCTCCGAATTGTCGGCTGAAGGCGATCTGTTCGGGATCGTCCAGGTGGAGGTCCGGAAAGACGAGGACGCCGTTTTTCTCCAGCAAGTCGAGCAGGTCGTCGGAAAGTGCGGGGTCGAGGAGGTCGGCACGGGTCATGTCGCTCACCGACACGCCGATCGTGTCCGTCAGGGTTTCGATTCGCATGGCCCGATCTCCTCTCGGCGTGTCACGGAGCGCTCGCCTTGCAGGGTCACGTAACCCTACCGCACCCGGGGAGCACTGGAACCGGAACTCTCCATGGAAGAGAACGAGGTTCTCTTCAGCGATCCGCAGAGTATGGTCACAACATGCGCCTCGGAGTGATGGTTGGTCCTGAACGACGACGGTACGCCACGAAACTCGATCGGTTGCTCGCAGACGCACGTTGGGCCGACGATGCGGGCTTCGCCTCGGTGTGGATGCCCCAGATCCCCGACGAGTTCGACGCCATGACAGCAGTCGCCCTCATGGGACGCGAGACAACGAGGATCGAACTGGGAACTGCGGTCGTGCCAACGCAGACGCGGCATCCGATCGCACTGGCTCAACAGGCACTTTCGACACAGATGGCATGCGGTGGACGCTTCTCGTTGGGCCTCGGCCCCTCCCACCACTGGATCGTCGACGACATGCTCGGCCTGAGCTATGACCGGCCGGCCGCACAGGCCAGATCGGTGCTGGACGTGCTCGACCAGGCATTCGCCGGTCCCGGAATGGTCGATGTCGAAAACGAGCACCATCGAATTCACAACCCACTCGACATCACCGACGGTCCGGCACCGTCGGTGTTGCTCGCAGCACTCGGGCCGGTGATGCTACGTCTGGCCGGTGAGCGCACCGACGGGACGATTCTCTGGCTGGCGGACGAGCGCGCGATCGGTGAGCACATAGCGCCCCGTCTGACAGCGGCATCCGAGAGCGCTGGGCGGCCTGCACCGAGGATCATTGCCGGTGTTCCGGTCTGCCTCTGTGCCGACGACGAGGTCGGAACGGCGCGGGATCGGGCAAACCGAATCCTCTCCGAGGCTGACATCTCGCCGAACTACCAGGCACTGCTCGATCGTGGCGACGCCGAGAACGTCGGTGACATCCTGATCGCGGGCGATGAGGCAGCGGTCATCGCCAGACTCAGGTCCTTTGCCGCAGCGGGTGTGACCGATCTGTCGATTCGGGTGGTGCCGATCGGCGAGGGCCGAGATGAGTTGCTGGCGTCGAGTCGACGCACCCGCGAGTTCCTCGCCGGGCTTGCTCCCGAGATCTGAGCAGCGAGGCCTCGGTGGCCTCGGGATGTCGGAGGCTTCAACGGTCCGGGATGTGGTGGCCCAGGGCATGGGAACCCGGGGGAGCGAATCCCGGGAGGCATCGAGCGGGTGAAGGTGTGGTGGTTCAGGACATGGGAACCACATGTCGCGAGACATAGGAACCTACAAGCCCTCGCTCTGGCGGCGATTCTTCGACGATGTCGAGGGCTCAGCCGGCGATCGTGACGGTGGCGGCAAGAGGCCGAACCCACGCGAAAGTCGATGGTGATGCGCCTTCTCAGGGTCGTAGATGGAGCGCTCGGACGGTGCCAGGCCCCCGACCCCACCAGCGACCGCCAACCCCGGAAATGACAAACCTCCCG
>Ga0209554_1000615_pt1 | contig 29825 bp, 26 predicted proteins | sample MarorgKNORR_S2LV_5_FD_188221 | JGI IMG/M metagenome (GOLD analysis project Ga0209554, IMG submission 188221) | Marine microbial communities from the Southern Atlantic Ocean, analyzing organic carbon cycling - Bottom_A/KNORR_S2/LV (SPAdes) (version 2) | ecosystem: Environmental > Aquatic > Marine... | reverse complement strand
ACTCCAACTTGTTCGTGCCGATGAAACGAGCGGGTTGAGAGGGGGACGGGGACGTTATTGCTTTGTTGCTTTCCCGGTCCGCGCTGGGGCCCCGCGCGGCCCAGGAAAGCAACAACGTCCCCGTCCCCCGTCCGTCCCCCGTTCCCGCGGATGCCGCTCCGGGACCCCCGTGCTAGCCTGCGTCCCCGACACGAACCGGCTGCGGCCGTAGGAGACCTCTTGGCAAGAGACGATTTGATTCAGGCGACGGGCTCCGTGGATAAAATCCTCGGCGGCGGGCGCTATCAGATCACCCTCGAGTCGGGGCAGGGCGTCACCGCGCAGCTCTCGGGGCGCATGCGGCGCTTCCGTATCCGCGTGATTCCGGGCGATCGAGTCACCGTCGGTCTCTCGCCCTACGACCCGACCCACGGTTTCATCACCTTCCGGTTGCGCGAAGGTCAGAACGCGCCCGGTTCCTGAGCTTCGCTGCGCCCGGACCGTGCGCCCGTTCTTCGTAGTCGCGCTTCTCAAAGTCATCCAGGCGTGGGACCGCCTCTGCCTGGCGCGGCTCGTGCGCCGTCACCCAGGCCTGGTGATCGACCCCAGCGCCAGCTCCAACCTGGCTCGGGCCCGCTTTGACCTGGCGCCGGGGGCGCGCCTGCGGATCGGCCCCGGTGTCAGGGTCGAGCGGCAGCGCGACGGGGTGCGCTTTTGTGTCGCCCGGGGCGGGGACGTGGTGATCGGGGAGGGCGTGTGGCTTCGTTCGGAACTCGAGCCGGTGCACCTCGCGGTCTTCGAAGGGGCACGTCTCGAAATCGGTGCAAACGCATTCCTGAACGGCTGTCACTTGAGCGCCAAGGAATCGGTGACGCTCGGCGAGTACGCGATGATCGGTCCCGGTAGCCGCGTCTTCGACTCGGATCAACATCCCCTCGACGACGCCAACCCGGAAGCGCGCGAGGCGGTCTCGATCGGGGCCTTCGCCTGGGTGGCCGCGGACGTCACGCTGCTGAAGGGCGCCCGTATCGGGGCCCATTCGGTGATTGGCGCCCGTTCCGTGGTGGGGGGTGAGATCCCGGCCCACTCGCTGGCCTTCGGCATTCCCGCCCGCGTGCGCGGAACCGTGGGCGATCGCAGCCGCCACCCGTTCTGAAAAGACGGGGACTGAAAAGACGGGGACGGGTTTTCTTTTTTTCTTTTTGTCCTTTTCGAAGGGAATCCGGGTGGCTGCGGCGACAAGCCGCTCTCCTGTCGGGTTCTGCAATCGCACGAGGCTGCCCGCTGAAAAGGACAAAAAGAAAAAAGAAAACCCGTCCCCGTCTTTTCTTCGTTCCCTATCGTTCTCGATGTGGGACTTCGCATCGCGATCTTTGGGCAGGCGGCCTTCGGCCGCGATGCGGCGTTGGCGGTGGCCGAGGCCGGGCATCAGGTGGTGGGCGTCTTCGCGCCGCCAGCGGGCTCACGGCCCGATCCCCTGGCCGAGTTGGCGATCGAGCGAGGCTGGCCGCTGGTGCGCCACCGCCATTTTCGCCGCAAGGGCGAGGCCATCGCGGAACGCGTGGACGAATACCGAGCAGTCGGTGCCGACCTGAACCTGATGCCCTTCACCACGGTGTTCTTGCCACCCGAGATCGTCGCGGCACCGGAACACGGCTCGCTCTGCTTCCATCCGTCGCTGCTGCCCGCTTTTCGCGGCGGTGCGGCGCTGGCTTGGCAGATCATCCTCGGCGCCAAAGAGACCGGCGTGAGTGTGTTTCGGCCCGACGAGGGGGTCGACACGGGCCCACTGCTGGTTCAGAAGGGGGGGGTGCGGATCGCGCCGCGAGACACCGCCGGGTCGCTCTACTTCAAGAAACTCTATCCGCTGGGGCAGGAGGCCCTGGCGCAGGCCGTGGCTCTCGTTGCGCGCGGCGAAGCGGTGCTCCGGCCTCAGCCGGAAGAGGGGGCCAGTTTCCAGGGGCTCGTGGGAGAGGATGAGGCCCAGATCGACTGGTCGCTCCCCGGCGAGCAGGTCGACCGCTTGATCCGCGGCTGTGACCCGCAGCCGGGAGCGCATACCCGGATGCGGGGAGAGTCGGCCCGCCTCTTCGGGAGCGCTTTTTACCCCGGGGATCCGAAAGCGGAGCCGGGAACCGTCTTGGCGGCCGAGGGGCCTGTCCTGCGTGTTGTGACCCGCGGGGGTACCCTGGAGGTCGCGAAATTGCGCCTTGGTTCCGGGGCAAAGGGGGCGGCTACCGAGGTCGGCCTCGAGCCGGGCGAACGCTTCGGAGGCGACTGAGAGAGGTCCCCCGGGGTTCTCCCGGGCCAGGGGCACGGTCTCTGGAAATCCGTTCGTCACCTCGCTAGTGTGCGCGGCCACCCACCCCCGTTCCGAATTTCAAACCCTCGCCCGATCGCCCTGCTGGACGCGCTAGACGTCCCGAAGGCCGGGCTGCGAGAACCCGATGGCAGCGGATATCCAGAAGCTCAGAAACATCGGCATCAGTGCCCACATCGACTCCGGGAAGACGACGCTCACTGAGCGAATCCTCTTCTACACCGGCCGCATTCACGCCATGCACGAGGTGCGCGGTAAGGATGATGTCGGCGCCACGATGGACTCGATGGAGCTCGAGCGCGAGCGCGGCATCACCATCCAGTCCGCCGCAACCTTTGCTATCTGGGGCGACCATCACATCAACATCATCGACACGCCGGGCCATGTCGACTTCACCATCGAAGTCGAGCGTGCCCTGCGGGTTCTCGATGGCGCGGTACTGGTGCTCTGTGGTGTAGCGGGCGTGCAATCGCAGTCGATGACCGTCGACCGGCAGATGCGGCGTTACAACGTGCCGCGCCTGGCGTTCATCAACAAGCTCGACCGTTCTGGCGCGAACCCCGCGCGCGTGACCGAGCAGCTCCGCGAGAAGCTCCGACTCAACGCGGTGATGATGCAACTCCCGATCGGGCTCGAAGCCGATTTCGAGGGGGTGATCGATCTCGTCACGATGAAGGCCGTTCGTTTCGAGGGCGACGGCGGCGAAGATGTCGTCGAAGGAGAAATCCCCGCGGACCAGCTGGGTGACGCCGAAATCGCCCGCGAAACGATGCTCGACGCCGTCTCGATGTTCTCGGACGAGTTGATGGAAGCCATCCTCGAAGATTCTGTGACCGAGGACTTGATCCACGAAGCGGTGCGAACCGGCACCCTCGCCATGGATTTCACCCCGGTCTACCTGGGCTCGGCCTACAAGAACAAGGGCGTGCAGAACCTGCTCAACGCGGTGATGCGCTACCTGCCCGCGCCCACCGACATCGAGAACACCGCCGTCGATCTCTCGAACGACGAGGCCACCATCAGGCTCGAGAGTGATCCGAACAAGCCCCTCGTAGCGCTCGCCTTCAAACTCGAAGACGGCCGCTACGGGCAGCTCACCTACCTGCGGGTGTACCAGGGTCAGATCGCGAAGGGCATGAGCATCTTCAACAGCCGGAGCGGCAAGAAGCACAAGGTGGGCCGCCTCGTTCGCATGCACTCGGATGCGATGGAGGACATCGATTCCGCGTCTGCCGGGGACATCGTTGCTCTCTTCGGCATCGAGTGTGCTTCGGGGGATACCTTCACCGACGGATCAGTGCAGGTCTCGATGTCTTCGATGCACGTACCCGAGGCGGTGATCTCGCTCTCGGTGAAGCCCGTCGACAAGAAGGCCCAGGAGAATATGTCCAAGGCCCTCGGGCGCTTCGTGCGTGAAGATCCGACCTTCCGCTCCGAGGTCGACCGAGAGAGCGGTGAAACGGTGATCTCGGGGATGGGCGAGTTGCACCTCGACGTCTACGTCGAGCGGATGCGCCGCGAATACGACTGCGAAGTCGAGACCGGGGCGCCCCAGGTTGCCTTTCGCGAGACCATCTCGCGCCGTGCGGACTTTCACTACACCCACAGGAAGCAGACCGGCGGCTCGGGGCAGTACGGCCAGATCGTGGGCTACATGGAACCCACTGAAGCGGGACAAGATTTCGAATTCGTGTCGAAGGTTCGAGGGGGCAATATTCCGACCGAATTCATTCCTTCGGTGGAGAAGGGTTTCGTTTCGTGCCTCCAGAAGGGCCGCCTGATCGGTTTCCCGCTCCAGGGCCTGCGCATCGTCCTCACTGATGGCAAATCGCATTCGGTCGATTCTTCGGATAACGCCTTCCAGGCGGCGGCCCGCGGGGCATTTAGGGACACCTACGGGAAGGCGAAGCCGATCATTCTCGAGCCGGTGATGAAGATCGAAGTCGAGGGTCCCGGCGAGTTCCAGGGCGCTCTTTTGAAGACGCTCCTGCAGCGCCGTGGTAATGTGATCGGTACGACGGAAGAGGAGGGCGGCTTCTGCCGCGTCGAAGCCGAAGTGCCGCTGGCCGAGATGTTCGGGTATGCCACGGAGTTACGCTCCGTCAGCCAGGGCAAGGCCGAGTTCACCATGGAGTTCGCCCGCTATCTCCCCGCGTCCTCCGACACCCAGCAGGAACTCAAGGAAAAGTACAAGTCGCAGTTGGTCATCGAGGAGGATTGATCGGCACTCCCGATCCCGGCGGCCGTCTGCGCCGGTCCTTGAAGATGGTCCGCTGTGATCCGTCCGACCTTCGGACCGGGGTCCCCCGGCACCGATGCGTCTCTCTGGGGCAATCATGTACCGAAAATTTCTGAACGCGAGGAGCCCGATGCGGCTGCTCGAGAAGGGGCTGCACGGCGGCCTCGGAATCGGAAATCTCGGTTTCGTGATCGCAGGGCACGGCGTCGGCAAGACCCCCTTCCTCGTCGGCGTGGCGCTCGACGAACTGCTGCGCGGCGGCAGCGTGATGCACGTCTGCCTCGATCAGACGGTCTCGCACGTGCGCACCTACTACGACACCGTCTTCGAGACCCTCGTCACCTCGACGCACCTCGAAGACGCGGGTCTCACCCACGCCGAGATCGACAAGAATCGATCGATCCGAGCCTACGCTCCTTCGGACTTCACCTCGTCGAAGCTGCGGCAGGCGGTCAAGATCGATTCCGATGCGGGGACGCGCCCGACTCTCCTGATCGTCGAAGGCCTCGATCTTGCGGGTGTCGACCGCGAAGACTTGATGGACATCCGCGCGCTGGCCGAAGAACTCGCGGCCGAAGTGTGGATCTCGGCGCCGGCGGATGGCGAAATGGTTCGCGAGCTGCCCACGGCACTGGCGCGCTTCGAGGATCTCGTGAGCGTGGCCCTCGCCCTCGAGCCTGGGCGCGGCACGAGCGACCCGGTGGCACTCCGCGCGCTTAAGGATCACGACAACCCGGATACCAGTGCCCTGCACGTGGCGCTCGATCCGAAGACCCTGCTGCTGATCCGAAACTGACGCGCGCGCCTCCTCTTTTCGCTAGGCGCGCCCCCGCAGATCGCTTCGCAGGCTCCTCAGTTCGTCGCCGCTGAAGTCGAGTTCGGCGGCGATCTGGATGATCTCGTCGCTCTCGATCTCGGATACGTGTCCGTCGGCCTCGGCCACCTGCAGTAGGGCCCGCAGCAGGCGCAGCCTCTGCGGGCGGTCGGAGCGTTCGCGAAATTCGCGCGTCGCGAGATAATTCTCGGTGCCGCCTTCCTCGCGTGCCTGCTCGCGTGCGATCTCGGCCACCAGCTTGACCTGGCTCGGTTCGAGAATCTCGAGTTCCGAGAGGATGCGTTCGATGGCTGCACCCTCCTCGGCATCAATCTCGAGATCCGCGGCGGCGACGCGCGCCAGCACGTGGGCGAACGACGCGAGAAAATGGGCGGTCTCTTCGTCCAGACCCTCGAGTTCCAAAGCGATGCGCTTCACCGTGGCACTCTCGCCGCGCGAAGGCGCGCGTCCTGTCAATCGGCGCATCAGTGACATCGTTTCTCTCCCGCTCGCGGTTGGCTTCGCGGCGCAGGATCGCCCATCGGGTAGACTTTCGCACATCGCTTCCCAAGCACTCATTGAGTGACCCTGCGAGAGGAAACCAGTGCCCGAAGCCCTGCCGAATTCGAATGACACCATCGTGCTGCTGCACAACCCGAAGTGTTCGAAGAGCCGGGCCACCCTGGCGCTCCTCGAAGAACGCGATGCAGAGTTTTCCGTTCGCGAATATCTCACCGATCCGCTCGACGCCGCCGAGCTGCGCGACCTCGCGGGGCGGCTCGGAAAGCCCATCGGCGAGTGGCTGCGGAGCGGCGAAGCGGCCTTCGCGGAATCGGGGCTCTCGAAGCAGGCCTCGGCCGAAGAACTGATCGCGCTGGTGGCCTCGCAACCGATCTGCATGCAGCGGCCGATCCTGGTTCGGGGCAGTCGCGCGGTGATCGGTCGCCCGCCCCAAGACGTCTTGGCCCTGCTCTAGGGGGCGATCCGCGGAGCCGCGGGCGCCGCTTGCGTGCCCGAGCGACGCGCCAGCGTCGACCACAGGTCGCTCCAGTCGTCGGTCCAGAGGGGGACCTTCAGTAGCCGGTTCTGCGGCACGAAGTGCAGGGTCATCGGCGAGCGCCTGCCCTCTTGCGCAGGTTGGACCGCCTTCGCCAAGGTCTGATGGAGTTGACGCATCCGCATGCTGGCCGAGCTCAGGAAGATCCAACGCGAGAAGTCGCTGTGATCGCCGGGCAGGGTCGAATTGAAGGCGACGAGGTTTCTCATGTCGACGCTGGAGCCGGCCCGGGCGACCACCGGTGCGAGGTTCAGGTACCGGTTGGAGATGTGTACCGCGAGGACGCCGTCCGGCTTGAGAGCCGCGCGGTAGATCGACAGCGCCTCGCGTGTCAGCAGGTGGACGGGAACGGCGTCGCTGCTGAAGGCATCGAGAACCAGGATGTCGAAGGGTTCGCGGCTCTGTTCCCGGTTCTCGGCTTCGAGGGAGATGCGGCCATCGCCCTCGACCACTTCGATCTTCGCGTCGCCTCCCGTGAGCATGTCGAAGAGGGCGGGGTCCCTGGCGATTCGGACGATGGCGGGGTCGATCTCGTAGAAGCGGAATACGTCGCCCTCGCGGCCGTAGCCCGCGAGGCTTCCGATCCCCATGCCGACGACCCCGACACGAGTGTCGTCGCCGGGTTCGCGTCCCTGCATCAGCAGCCCGATCGGCGTGCGCACTCCGTAATAGGTGGTGGGCGTGCGCCGCGAGGCGGCCTCTAGCAGTTGCATCCCGTGCTCGGTGGTGCCGTGCCAGAGTTGTCGCTCGCGGCCGCCTGGTTTTTCAGTCTCGCGCACCGTGACCACTCCGAAGAAGGTGCGTTCGTGGTGGATGGTGTCCGGGTGAGGCCGCGGAGCCAGGATCCCGGTCGCGAGCGGGAGTGCTAGGAGCGCGGCTCCGGTGGCGAGTGTCCGTCGTTTGGAGGCGGGGCCGAGCAGGCTCTTGGGGTCGCGTCGCCAGACGAGAAGCAGGATTCCCCACGCGAGTCCCAGGGAGAGCGGCAGTTCGTAGTAGTCGTTCAACAGCGCAGGCGCCGCGATTCCCGTCAGCAGTCCGCCCAGGGCGCCGCCCCCGGCGATCGTCAGGTAGAAGGTGGTGAGCCACTCGGGGGCGGGTCGTCCGCGCGCCAGTTCGCCGTGCAGGCAGGCCGCCCCGAAGAAGAGGAGGCTGCAGTAAAGGGCGATCTGGGCTTCGATGCCGGGGAAGAGTTTGGTGCCAAAGGCGATCAGCAGGGCAGAACTCGCGGCCCCCCCCGCGAAGAGACGCCTTGGGATGAAACGCTCCGAAGCGAAAGCCAGCACGAAGGTCAGCAGGTAGGTGGCCAGGGGAAGGATCCATAGAAAGGGCACGGCGGCGACGTCGAGGGTGAGCTTGTTGCTCACCCCCATCAGCAGTGCGACCGCCACACCCGCGAGGCCGGCCCAGCGCGCGCAGTCGCGAAGGCCCGGGCGCGGCGAACGAGCCGCGGCAGGTTTCGGTTCGAGTAGCGAGGCACCGCGGGCGAGCCAGCCCACGGTCAAGATGGCGACCGCCGTGACGGCGAAGGCCAGCGACCAGGCTTCGCCGGTTGCGGAGATTGAGAACCGCGGCTCGACCCACAGCGGGTAGGCGAGCAGTGCGGCGAAGGAGCCCAGATTGGAGACTGCGTAGAGGCGATAGGGGGAGCTGTTGGCGTGGCGCTGCGCGAACCAGGTCTGGATCAGCGGTCCGGTGGAGGCGAGAGCGCAGAAGGGAATGCCCACGAAGACCGTGAGCATCGCGAGGATCTGCAGGCGCGGTGAATCGGGGGTGATGCTGCGCCAGGATTCTTCGGGAAGCACCGGCAGGACGAGGACCGCCAGGCCAAGGAGTGCCGCATGGACCAGGACCTGTGATCGCGGGGGGACGAAGCGGATCAGCCCGTGGGCGTAGGCGTATCCCACGAAGAGCGCCAGCTGGTAGAACGCCAGACACACCATCCAGACTTCCGGTGTACCACCGAACCACGGCAGGATGCGTTTCGCGACCAGCGGCTGCACCGCGAAGAGCAAAAAGGCCGCGGCGAAGGCGGCAAAGAGTTCGAGCCACAGGCCGCCGGCTTTACCGCTGTCGGCTCCTGAAGCCTGGCTCGTCGCACTCAAGGGGGCCTCGGGGCTCGCCATGACCCGGAGAATAGGGCCTCCCGGAGCGCTGCCAAAGCGGATCGGAGTCGGCGAAGGGGCAGCGGATCAGGTCTGCAGGCGCAGGATCGCTGAAAACAGGCGTCGCACGAAGGGCGTTAGTCGAGTGCGATTGTACTCGTCGCCGCACTGCCGGATCGCCTCGGCCCGGGTCGGGTAGGGGTGGACGATTTCTGAAAGCCGAGCGAGCCCGACCCCGCCCGCCATCGCGACGCCGATCTCGCTGATCAAGTCGCCCGCGTGGGGCCCGACGATGGTGGCCCCCACGATCCGGTCGCTGCCGCGGCGGACGTGGATGCGAACGAAGCCGCGCGTGTCGCCCTCGGTGCGCGCGCGGTCGACGTCGGCAAAGTGCCGGGTGAAGGTCTGGGTTTCTTGCCCTGCGAGTTTCGAGTCCAGAGGCCCGAGGCCCAGGTGCGCGATCTCGGGGTCGGTGTAGGTCGAGCGCGGAATCGAAGCCGCGTTAAAGCGGCGTCGGCCGAAAAAGAGAGCGTTTCGAACCACCGTGCGCGCCGCGAGATCGGCGGCATGGGTAAATTTCGCTTCGAGGCAGACATCGCCGGCGGCGAAAATTCGGCGGTTGCGCGTGCGGAGTCGTGCGTCGACTTCGATGCCCGATGGCGCCGTTGTGACCCCCGCGGCCTCGAGGCCGAGGCCCTCGACGTGGGGAGTTCTGCCGACGGCCACCAGCAGCCTCTCGACTTCGAGTTGCGTCGGGGCCCCTCGCCCTTCGAGTTCGAGGCGGATTCCGCCCGAAGCGGATGACACCCGCACGAGTCGCGTCTGCGTCTGCATTGCGATGCCTTCGTTCTCGAATTGGGCTGCGAGACACTGCACCGCGTCGGGGTCATCGCGCGGCAGGATGCGCGGCCCCTCCTCGATCAGTGTCACTGCAGAGCCCAGCCGCGCGAAGGCCTGGGCCAGCTCGCAGCCGATCGGACCGGCGCCGAGAATCGCGAGCCTCGCCGGAAGCGTTTCGAGCGAGAAGACGGTCTCGGAGGTGAGGAAGGGGACCGTGTCGAGGCCCTGGATCGCAGGGATCGTCGGACGCGCTCCGGTCGCGATCAGCGCTCGGCGAAAGGCGATGGGCGTACCGTCGACTTCGAGACCGCGGCGCGAAACGAAGCGTCCGCGCCCGAAGAAGACGTCCACGCCGAGTTCGTCCCGGAAGCGCTGGGCAGAATCGTGGGGCGCGATCTCGGCGCGAACCGCTCGCACGCGTCGCATCACGTCTTCGAAATTCGCATTCGGGGTGGCGGCGCCGCGCAGCAGCGTCTTGGAGGGAATACAGCCCGTCACCAGACAATCGCCGCCAAGCAGCGCGGCCTCGATCAGTGCAACCCGGGCGCCGAGCCCGGCGGAACCGGCGGCGGCGACCAGCCCGGCGGTGCCGCCCCCCAGCACGACAAGGTCGTAGCGGGCGGCGGGCTCCGGGTTGACCCAGTCCGGCGGTCGCAGCAGCGAAACGAGCTGTTCGTCGTCGGGTTCGTCGCGCAGGCCGAGCGCAGCGAAGCGCGTGGGCTCGCCGTGGCTCACGCCTGCGCCCCCTCGTCCGGGTCGTCGCCGATGCCCGCGGTGTCGCGCAGGGCCCTGCGCGCGATCGCGCCGGCATAGAGGACGGTGCCCAGCGTGGCGAGGAGACCCGCGGCGCGCAGTCCCCATTCGAGAAGGCTGGTTTCGCTGGCGCCCCCGGCCGCGCTCTCGACGCCGCGCGCTGCGGCCGCGCCAAAGCTGACGTAGAGGAAGGTTCCGGGGAGCATCGCGAGGGCACTCGTCACCAGGTAGGGAACGAAGCGAATCGAAGTCAGCCCGTAGAGGTAGTTGGATAGGCTGAAGGGGATCGCCGGCGAAAGGCGCAGGAGGGCCACGATCTTCCAGCCGCGTTCGCCGATGGCGCGGTCGATGGCACCGAAGCGCGGGTGATTGCGGGCGCGTTCGGCCACCTTGTTGCGGGCGCCGTGGCGCGCCAGCAGGAAGGCTCCGGCGGCCGCGGCGGTGGCGGCGATCCACGCCGTGAGGGTGCCGAGCGCCACCCCAAAAAGAGCGCCCGCCGCGAGGGTGAGGGCGGCACCGGGCAGCAACAGCAGCGCCGCGAGGGTGTAGAGCAGGGCAAAGGCCGCCGGCCCCCAGGCGCCGAGTGCCGCGACACTCGCTTCGAACGATGCCAGCCAGGTCTCGAGGGGGAGCTGCCGTCCGGCTACGAGCAGCGCCACCGCGGCGGCGCCAAGCAGGGCCCAACGAGTCTTTGAAGCACCGGAGCTGGCTTCGGGGGCGCTGGTCATCGGCTGCGCAGTATAGGGCAGGCGGCCCCCGCGCCGAGCCGTTCCTTCGCTATGCTGCGCGCGGCTCGCCCCCCGGCGAAGTGCTGGAGCCGGCGAGGCCCGGCCACGCATCCGATCCCGCGCTCGAAGCTTCGGAACATCGAAGGCTCTTTACGGCGGACCGGATCGAGGCCGAGACCCCCAACATCTTCCGCTGCAAGACCCAGGTTTGCTTCGCCCCCGTGGTGCCAGCGTGCGTCGCGGCGAAAGGTGCTGGCGCGAACCGGGATCCCCAACGAAGGAGAACGACTCGATGAGCGAAATCCTTTTCGACGATCGCGTGGCCGTGATCACCGGTGCCGGCGGCGGCCTTGGTAAAACCTACGCCCTCGAACTCGCCCGCCGCGGTGCAAAAATCGTGGTCAACGACCTTGGCGGCGCCGCAGATGGCAGCGGTGCGGGCAACTCGATGGCCGACGAGACGGTCGCGGAGATCGAGGCCGCGGGCGGTACGGCGGTAGCGAACTACGACTCGGTGGCGACGCCCGAGGGGGGCGAGGCGATCATCCAGACCGCGCTCGACAACTTCGGCCAGGTCGACATTGTGATCAACAATGCGGGCATCCTGCGCGACAAGTCCTTCGCGAAGCTCGAGCCCGCAGCCCTCGAGATCGTGCTCGACGTCCACCTGAAGGGCGCCTTCTTCGTGAGCCAGCCCGCCTTCCGGGCGATGAAGGAGCGGAACTACGGCCGCTTCGTATTCACGGCCTCGGGCGCTGGCATTTTTGGAAACTTCGGCCAGAGCAACTACGGCGCCGCAAAGATGGGTCTGGTGGGTCTCTCCAACGTGCTCGCCGTCGAGGGCGCCAAGAGCAACATCAAGTGCAACGTGATCGCGCCCATCGCGCGCACGCGGCTCACCGAGCAACTGCTTGGCCCGATGGCGGAACAACTCGACCCGCAGTACGTGACCCCGCTCGTGACCTACCTCTGCTCCGAGGCCTGCGAGCTTACCCACGAGATCTTCGACGTGGGCGGCGGTCGCTACGCCCGGATCTTCATCGGTCTGGGCACCGGCTGGACCGCGCCGAAGGGCGTCGACCCCAGTGCCGAAGACATCGGTGCCAACCTCGATGCCATCCGCGAGACCGAAGGCTTCGTGATCCCCGACAGCATCGCGGGTGAGATGCAGTCCGCCATGGAAGCGTTGAAGACGCGCAGCTAGGAGACTTGAATGCCGATCGATCCGAGCAAGGCCCTTGGTTTTGAACTGGGCGAGAGCCAGTACACCTACACCGCCGACGACGTGATTCTCTATCACCTCGGGGTGGGGGCCGGTGTTCCGGCGACCGATGCCAACGAACTCGAATACACCTATGAGAAAAATCTCAAAGTGCTTCCGAGTTTCGGGGTGATTCCGACCTTTGGTTCGATGGGGGGCCTCGGAAACGTTCCCGGCCTCGATTTCAATTTCGCGATGCTGCTCCACGGTGAGCAGGCACTCGAGATCCATCGGCCCATCCCGCCCGAGGCTACGATCACCAACCGCGGCAAGGTCGCCGAGATCTGGGACAAGGGAAAGGCGGCGCTGGTGGTGATGCAGGTCGACACCACCGACGAGAAGGGGGAGCCCCTCTTCACCAATCGCTTCTCGCTCTTCTTGCGCGGCGAAGGCGGCTTCGGCGGTGAGTCCGGTCCGAAGGCCGGCAATGTCGCACCGGATCGCGATCCCGATGGCGTCATCGAGACCACGACCCTGCCCCAGCAGGCGCTGCTGTACCGGCTCTCGGGCGACAAGAACCCACTCCATGCCGACCCGGAGTTCGCGAAAATGGCCGGCTTTGATACGCCGATCATCCACGGCCTCTGCTCCTACGGCGTGGTCTGCAAGGCCGTCGTCGACGCGGCCCTCGGCGGCGACGTGACGAAGGTCGCCGGCTATGAGGCACGTTTTGCGGGCGTGGGCTTCCCGGGCGAGACCTATTTGATCTCGTACTGGAACGAGGACGGGAAGATCCTGATCGCGGCCCAGTCCAAGGAACGCGGCGCTCCCATCATCAGCAACGCGGCCATCACCGTCCGCAGCTAGCGCCATCGCGGTCGCGCGCGGCGGGTTCAGCCCTAAACGTCGGCCGCGATCAGTCCGTCGAGCCCGGGCCAGTCGATGGCCGCCTGGGCCGCGAAGGCGCGCACCAGCAGTACGCGGTCGCTGTCGGTGTCCGCTTCGAGAAAGGCGCGATGGGCCTTGGCCAGGGCCTTCGCTTCCGGCTCGGCGGGATTGTCTTCGCCGAGGGTTCCGTCTTCGTGATCGATCCCGAGGGCGTCGAGCCAACCTGTCAGGAGATCCTTGCGACACTCGAGGAAGTAGGCCGCGAGGATTTCCTCGGCGATGTCGTCGGAGGCCACCTGCGACAGAGCGCGCCGCACCAGCTTCGCCTTCTTTTCGAAGGGCTGCTTCTTCAGGAAGACGGGCCGGATCTTGAGCGTGGTGCAGGCGGTCGCGAGGCCCTGCTGGAAGGTGACCGGAGATTTTTCGGCGATGCCCTCGAAGACCTTTTGGGCCTCTTCGGGCGGCATCGCGGAAAAGATCTGGAAAGCTCGCATACGGGTCTCCTTTGCAGGGTGCCCCGGGGTGTAGCACCGCCCCCGGGTGACGGCCCCCGGCGTGGGCCGATCGGCGTGCTTCAGCGGCGGCCGCTTCGCCGCCAGACGGCGTCGGTGGAGAGAGCCAGGATCGCCACCAGCGCCGCGGCCAGTGCCGAGTGCAGGCCGGTGACTTCGACCGGGAGGCGCAGCAGGACATTGGCGACGCCGACGCCGCCCTGGACCACGGCGAGAATCGCGGCCGCGAAAAGGACCGCGCCGATCCGCGGGATCCTGCGGGCCGCTACCGCGCAGCCCGCAAGCAGCATCACCAGCGCATAGGCGTCGAGGCGGTGCAACAGGTGTAGGCCTCGCGCGCCTTCGAAGCCCGGGAACCACACGCCGTCCTGGCAGGTCGGCCACTCGGGGCACACGAGGCCGGCGTACTTCGATGCGACCAGGCCGCCAAGAGCGATCTGCACGATCAGCAGCGCCATCGCGAGGGAGACCGCTTCGCGCAGGCGCGGTCCAACCGCTACGGGCCGCGACGGCGACGCGGCCTCGAAGAGCCGCACGGCCACCAGGCACACGCACACGAGAAAGATGTTCGCGGTCAGGAGGTGCGAAGTGACCGACCAGGCCGCCAGCAGTTTCCAGACCGTGAGCGCGCCGAGTAGGACCTGCCCGGCCAGAACCACGGCGCCCGCCGCGAGCAGTCTCTTCATCCCGGGCTTTGTACTCGGACGGCGCCAGAGCGTGGCGGCGAGGCCCAGGTAGAGGAGCCCGATGCTGGCGGCGACGACTCGGTGTGACCATTCGAAGGCGACCTTCAGGTCGAAGCGCGGCACGAAGTCGCCGAAGCAGAGCGGCCAGTCGGGGCAGGCCAGGCCGGCGCCGTGGGCCCGTACCAGGGCTCCCAGCACCATCAGGCCCCAGATCGCCACGGCGAGGCCGGCGAAGGCGCGCGCCAGAGCGCGGCTCGGCGGGCGCAGAGGGGGCAGGTTCTGGGCTTCGGACACGGGCTCGGGGACCTCCTGGCGGCGCCTGCGCAGTCGGCGCGGCGGGACGGTAGGGGACGGCCGAGGTGGGGCCAAACTGGCCCCGAGGGGTGCTCTGCGCCCGCTTCAAGCTTTCTTGCGCCCCTGCCGATGGGAAGGGCATGATGAATCTCGTGAAGCCGATGACGAAGTCTTCCTCCGACGATCCCCGCCGCCTGCGTGCCCTGGTCAGCCGCGCTGCCAAGATGGCGCAGCGGCATTCGCTCACCTCGGTGATGGTCGGCTTGACCGCGCCGGTGGGCGACCTGTTGTTCCCGGATTTCATCGAGTATTTAAAGAGCGCGCTGCGCATGGAAGATGGGATCTTTTGCATGACGCGTGAACGAACCGTGGTCTATCTCGCCGACGTCGACGCGGCCCTCGCCGAGCAGGTGATGGACCGTCTGATCGGCGAGTTCGAAACCGAGTACCCGACCTTTTGCGACGCTTCGCCCCTGCGCCGCTACTTCGAGATCGCGCCTCCGGCCGACGAAGCCAGCGTCAAAGAAGTCTTGACTGCCATCTTCGCCCCGCCCACCTACCACTAGCCGCGAAGTCGCTCGCCCACTCCGGTAGCGCAACGCGCACCTCGGCAAAGTCCGTCCGCCCCCCACCCCTTCTCTCGAGGGGGACCCCGGCTGCCCGCTACATCGTTTCGCCACCGCGTTTGCGGGGCGGACGCGGTGCAGGGGGTGCAGGCGAAATCAAGCGCAGCCCGTTCGCCATCCTGAAGTGCTGGCGCAAGCGCGAGCGTTCGCGATCGAATCAAGATGGATTCCGCCAAGGGCGAGCCATTCGCCGGAATCCCCTGCACCGCGGCCGCCCCGGCATCCCTATGCCCCTGCCGTAGTGCCGCCCCGGCACCCCCGGCCGCTACTTCGGCTGCATCCGGATGGCACCGTCGAGCCTGATTACTTCGCCGTTGAGCATCGGATTCTTCACGATCTCACAAGCCAGCGAAGCGAACTCCGTCGGTCGGCCGAGGCGCGGCGGGAAGGGGATGCTCCGGCCCAGGGCTTCGCGTGCCGGCTCGGGCAGGCCCATCAGCATGGGCGTCTCGAAGAGTCCCGGGGCGATGGTCATCACGCGGATGCCAGCGCGCGAGAGGTCGCGGGCGATGGGAAGCGTCATGCCGACGACGCCACCTTTCGAGGCCGAGTAGGCGCATTGGCCGATTTGTCCCTCGAAGGCTGCCACCGAGGCGGTGTTCAGGATTACGCCCCGTTCGCCGTCGGCGTTCGGATCGTTTTCGACCATGCGACTGGCCGCCAACCGGATCACGTTGAAGGTTCCGATCAGGTTGATTTCGATGGTGCGGCGGAAGATGCCGAGATCGAAGGGCGCGCCGTCCCGTCCCACCGTGCGGCCGGCGGAGCCGATTCCGGCGCAGTTGATGGCGGCACCCAGGGCGCCAAAGCCGTCGATCGCCGCGTCGAGGGCCGCGCTGACCTGCTCCTCGCTGGTAACGTCGGCTTCGCAGAAGGCCGCGTTCTCGCCGAGTTCGTCGGCGATCTCGGCACCCTTCGAGCGGGCAAGGTCGAGGATCGCCACCTTTGCGCCTCCGGCGTGGAGCGCGCGGGCGGTGGCTTCGCCGAGGCCGGAACCGCCCCCGGTGATGACGGCAACGAGTCCTTCGATCTGCATCCTCTTCCTCTCTTCTCATCTCGCGATGGCGTGGTCGGCGGCGCAGCGTAGCTCAAGAACTGGAGAGAATTTCGTTCAACCGTTCGGCGAGGCCGGGGCCGCCGCTTCCAAGAGGTTTGCCGTCGAGGCTGGTGAGAGCGCGTGCGCCGCGTACGGCGTTCAGCGCCACGACGGCACGCGCATCGAAGATCGAGGCGGTCGGCAGGTCTCCGAAGCGGAGGTCGGGGAGGTGCTCGCCGAGCACTGCGAGGGCGATGCTGCGGACGCCGCCGCGTTTGGGATGCGGTGTTGATTGCTGGCCAGAAGCATTTTCGAAGAGCAGCGCGCTGCGCGCTCCCTCGACCCAGAAACCCGCGCGGTCCGCCAGCAGGATCTCGTCGGCGTCAGTCTTGGCGAGGCGAGCGCGCGCCGCATCGAGTACGGGTTCGGCGCTGAGTTTCACCCCCGCAAAGCGTCCGGGGCCGGGGTGGGGCTCGCCGAACGAGAGCGCGCGCCAGGTCACCCGGTCGGGGCGAAGGGCGCGGGCTCGGGCCACGAGCTTTGGGGGATGGGCCTGCAGATCGATGCGGACGATGCCCGCTGCCTTGCCGAAAGCCGCCCCACCGAGTTCGCGAAAGGCGGCGAGGATGCCTTCTGCAGGCGGAGTTCTGAAGCCCAGCGCCTGCGCGTCGCGCTGGAGGCGCTCGACGTGGTGTGCTTCGAAGCGCGCCACGCCGGCTTCGACCCGGGCGGTGGTATGACAGCCAAGAGCGCCGTCCGGCTCGGGTGCCGCGGCGAGTCCCTGTCCCTCGATCCACGCGGGAAGCTCGCCCACGCAAGCCACTCCTAGCGCCGGGCCAGCCGGATCAGCGTTCGGCGATCGGGGTGTAGGCGGTGAGCGGCTCGCCGATGTAGGTCTGGCGCGGGCGCCCGATCTTGAATTCGGTGTCGCGGTGCAGCTCGGACCACTGGGCGATCCACCCGGGCATGCGCCCCAGCGCGAAGAGTGCGGTGAACATGTTTGACGGCGTTCCGATCGCGTTGTAGATCACGCCGGAATAGAAGTCGACGTTCGGGTAGAGCTTGCGCTCGACGAAGTAGTCGTCCTTGAGCGCGATCTCCTCGAGTTCGACCGCGATCTCGAGCATCTTCGAGTGCACGCCGAGTTTCTCGAGCACGTCGAAGCAGGCCTTCTTGATGATCTTCGCGCGCGGATCGAAGTTCTTGTAGACGCGGTGGCCAAAACCCATCAGGCGCGAGGTGTCGTTGCGGGTCTTCGCACGTTCGACGAATTCGCGACCGGTGACGCCTTCGTCGCGGATCGCCGCGAGCATCTCGATCACCTGCTGATTCGCGCCGCCGTGGAGCGGACCCCATAGCGCGTTGATGCCCGCGGAAATGGCGCCGAAGATGTTGACCTTCGACGAGCCGACGAGCCGCACGCTGCTGGTGGAGCAATTTTGTTCGTGGTCGGCGTGGAGGATGAGCAGCAGGTCGATGGCCTTCTCGATCACCGGGTCGACTTCGTACTCTTCGCAGGGGTTGCCGAACATCATGTAGAGGAAGTTGCCGACGTAATCGAGGCTGTTCTTCGGGTACATGAAGGGCTGGCCGATCGAATGCTTGTAGGCGTAGGCGGCCAGGGTCGGGAACTTCGCAAGGGTGCGGTGGATCGAAATTTCGACCTGGCGTTGATCGCGTGGGTCGAGGGAATCCGGGTAGAAAGTGGAGAGGGCGCCGACTGCGGCTGAGCACGAGGCCATCGGATGCGCGTCCTTCGGCAGTGCGCCGAAGAAGGCCTTGAAGTCCTCGTGGATCATCGTGTGGCGGCGGATCGACTCGGTGAAAGTGCTGAGCTCTCCGGCTTTCGGGAGGTTGCCGACGATCAGCAGGTAGGCGACCTCGAGGAAGGTGCTCTTCTCGGCGAGTTCTTCGATGGGAATGCCGCGGTAGCGCAGGATGCCCTTCTCGCCGTCGATGAAGGTGACCGCGCTCAAGCAGGAGCCGGTGTTGCCGTAGCCGGGATCGTGGGTGATGTAACCCGTTTCGGCGCGCAGGTTCGTGATGTCGATCGAGCGCTCGTTCTCGGTGCCGACGTGGATCGGCAGCTCGTAGGTTTTGTCTCCGAGCGTGAGCTTGGCGGTTTCGGCCATGGGGGCGGTCTCCTTGCGGATCCGGGTCGAGGGGCCCGATCGGAGGCAATCGCTTGCGCAGGCACATCGAGACGATCGGGTTGCAAAAAAGCGACGCTCTTTTGGCGCGGCAACACTAGCGAAAAACGCTCTCTCCCGACAGGTTGCGCGTCGTGCGGCGCGGCTCGCGGCGCGTTGCGTCGTCCCCGTGGGCGATGCGCGCCACGTGGATCGCACGACGACCACGGCGCAACGTTTCACGGATCGGAAGTGCGCCCAGGCTCGAGCGATCGCGTTCGCTTACGACAACGACGTGTCCCGCGCGAAGGAATTCGGAGACTTCGCGGGGATCGCTCAGTGTTTCGATGGGACGGTCGCCGTAGAAGCGACCGTAGTAGAGCAGACCCCCGAGAAGTGGGCGCTCGTGGAAGAGGCCGATGCGAGAATCGGGGACGGCCCATCGATTCGCGGCGGCGGCGATGGCGCGCGGAGATTTTTGCGCGTCGAAGGCGGGGTAGGCGAGGCCCAGCACGCTGGCCTCCACCGCGAGGACGAAGCCGATGGCGATGGCTACGTGGCAGAGCGCTGCGCGTGGCGACTTTCGCAGAAGCCAGGCGCCGCCGGCGGCGGCCAGTGCGATCGCAAATAGCGCCGCGCCCAAGGCCTGGGGCAGGGCGAAGCCCGGCGCCACCACGACACCCGGTCCGAGGGCGAGCGCCGCAGCGGCCGTCGCGGTGGCCAGCAGACCGATCCCGAGGGCCGAGCGCAGAGCCGTTGGCAACCGGGTGCGTCGGCGCAGGGCGGCGTCGAGCGCAGCACCGCAGAGCAGGGCCGCCGCCGGAAAGGCCGGGAGCAGGTAGAGGCCCCGCTTTCCGGCGGAGAGCGAGAAGAAGACGAAGAAGATCCCGAGCCACAGGCCTGCGGCGCGCCACCCGTTGGTCTCGCGGTCGGGAGCGCGGCCGCGCCGGCGCCAGGCTTCGAGCGCCAGCAACGGCCACAAGAGCGTGGCCGGCATGAAATCGATCGGAAACTGTACGAAGTAGTAGTAGAGGGGGCGGTCGTGTGAGGTGCCGGCGAAGAAGCGCCCGAAGAGGTTTTCGACCACCGCAGCTTCGAGAAAGTCCGGCGGGGCCAGCGACCAGGCCGCGGCGAGCCAGAGGAGTGCGGGCCCGAGCGACAGGCAGAGTCCCCAGGCGGGGACCCACTGCCGGATTTCTCGGCTCCTTCGGGACACCACGAGGTAGAGCGCGATCGCCAGCAGCGGCAGCAGCGCGACGGGGCCCTTTGTCAGTACGGCCGCTCCGAGGGCGGCATGGAGCAATGCCGTGTTCGTGCGGCGGCTGCCCTGGCCGCATTCGGCGCGGGCGAAGGCGAGCCAGGCGACGAGCTCGAAGGCGGTCAGCAGCACATCGAGTTGCGCCCGGCGCGCCAGATGCAGGAAGCGAAACGAACCGAGCAGGATCAGCGCCGAGTAGAGCGCGGCGCCTTGGCTACCGAACCACGACAACCCCAGTCGAAACGTGAGAAACACGGCTGCGATGCCGGCCAGAGCCGAGGGCCAGCGTGCATCCCATTCCGAAACGCGTCCATCGACGAGCCCCGGCAGTGCTGCCAGCCAGTAATAGAGCGGCGGCTTCTGGGTGTAGGGCTCGCCGCCCAGTTCGAGCAGAATCCAACTCGAGGCGCGGTCGCTGCGCACGATCTCGTCGGCGATCTCGGCGTAGCGCGGTTCGTCGGGAGCCCAGAGGTCGAGGGTGCCGAGGCCCGGCAGTAGCAGGATCGCTGCCGCCGCCAACGCGATGGCGCCCCCCATCTGCACTTCCCGGGCTCTCGTCATCGACGCTCCAGAAAAGGGGCACGCCTTGGCGCGCGCCGGATCGACGGTACCCTTTCGCCTACGGAGGTGCCGTCATGGCCAAGGCAGCGAGTCTGGTGGGTGCCGAATTTTGTGAGCGGTTGCGGGTCGAGGCAATCGATCTCGAGGCACTCTCCGGGTTTCTCGATTCGCTCGAGCACGCCGAGCGTGTCGAAGCGATCCGAAGTGCCGGACGGCGCGAACAGAAGAACCTGTGGCGGGCGGCGGAGGGATTCGCTTCGGTCGGCCTGGTCGATCTCGTTCCCGAGACCTGCGCGGCCGGGGAAACTGTCCGCCACTTCGGCAAAAACACACTGCCGGCCTTCACGCACTTCGAAAAGCGCTTTGCGCGGCCGGAAGGGGGTGACGCTGGCAAGCCCGCGGAACTGCACGGCTTCAACTTCCAGAAGCTCGCGCCGATTACTGGCCCCGGATACTTCACGGCGACGGCGAGCGGAACTCGCCCCGAGGTGCTGATCGACTATCGACGCGTTCCGGACGCGCCGCCCGCAGGCTGGCCCGCGGTCCGCGGCAACGAGAGTGGCCTTTCGCGGCTGGTCTACGGCTTCATGGTCGACACGCTGCGCCGCGTGTCCGAGCACGTCACCATCGGGTCCGCTGCGAAGAACGGCAAGGATATGGGGAGTTGGTTCCTGCTGACGCGCCAGGCGTGACACCGGGGCCGCCGGCGACACCGACGCTTTCGCTGGTGATCCCGGCGCGCGACGAAGCGGAATCGCTCGCACTGCTCCACGCCGAGGTGGCCGCCGCGCTCGACGCAATCGAAGGCGGCTACGAGGTGGTCTTCGTCGACGACGGCAGTGTCGACGAGAGCCCGGCGATCCTTGCGGGTCTTGCCGCCGCCGATCACCGCGTGCGCGTGGTGCGCCTCGAAACCGGGCGCGGGCAGTCCGCCGCGCTCGACGCGGGCTTTCGCGCGGCGCGCGGCGAGTGGATCGCCACCATCGATGCCGACCTGCAGAACGATCCGGCCGATCTTCCGCGGTTGCTCGCCTATTGCACCGACGGTGACATCGACGTCGTAAATGGGGTGAGAACCGATCGCGCTGACGGCCTGGTACGCCGGGCTTCGTCGCGCGTTGCCAACGCCATTCGCAATCGCCTCACTGGCGAGAGCGTGATTGACGTCGGCTGCTCGTTGCGTGTGATGCGCGCCTCGATGCTGCGGGAGGTCAAACTCTACGATGGGCTTCACCGCTTCTTGCCGACGTTATTGCGCCTCGAAGGGGCTCGGCTGATCGAGGTGCCGGTCTCGCACCGTCCGCGGCGGTTTGGCCATTCGAAGTACGGGGTGTCGAACCGGCTCTTTGCGGCGATGGCCGATCTCTTCGCCGTGCGTTGGATGCAGCGCCGCCACCTGAAGCGCGACTGAGACCGGACGGGCAGGCGGCGGATCTCGTTCGGCTCGGTCGTTGGAACGGAATCGCGAACGCTGTGCTGTGCGACCCGGTGCGGGGGGCTGCTCGGCGACTTGCGGGACGGCTCCCCGGAGACGCCTCGCGGGCCACTCTGTTCGCGATCCGCATCAGACACCCGACCATCGATGGGTCAAGTCGTCCGTGCCTTTCGTCAACCGCCGCTCTTCTTCGCGTCGAAGCCGCGTTCGCGGAGCGCTTCGATCAACTGGTCGCGGTGTTCGCCCTGGATCTCGATGGTCCCCTCGCGCAGGCTCCCGCCGCTGCCGCAGAGTCGTTTCAGGTCGCGAGCCAGGTCTCGCAGTGCCGCGTCGCCCAGGGGGAGCCCTTCGATCGTGGTGACGGGCTTTCCCTTGCGACCCTTCGATGAGCGTCCCACGCGCACGCGATCCCCGGTCGGCAGTTCGCGCGCGGCGGGGCGCCGCGGGCAGCGGCAGCGTTTTATCGGCTGTCCGCAGGCGGGGCAGTTGCGTCCCGATTGCGAGGAATACACCGTGTGGTCGCGACTCATGCGATGTCTTTCGCCGATCGCAGGCGCTCGCGCGCCGCAAAGCGACGGAAAAAGCTGGTGAGGGTCTCTTCGCTCTGAATTCCGCCGAAGGGCCAGGGCCCGAGCATGAAGGTGGGCACTCCCGAGACCTGTGCTTCGCGGGCCGCCTCGGTGCGTTCGCCCAGTTCGTCGAGGGCGGCCTCGATGCGGGCGGGTTCGAGGGACCAACCGAGTTCCTGGCAGAGCGACTCGGGCGCGGTGCCCAAAGCATCGAAGCGGCCCTCTTCGAAGACCGCGGTGAAGACGCGCTCGCGAAAGGTCGCCTCGACCGCCGGGTCTTTCAGGCACAGCGCCGCCGCCATCGCCCGGCGCGAATCGAGCCAGAAGGGCGGCATACGGAGCGGCACCTCGAGTTCGCGCGAGACCCGTGCCACGTTCTCGGCACGGTCGGGCGGGATCTCTCCTCCGCGCCGCCAACGGAGCAGGCGCGCCAGGTCAAGGGGGGTCCACGAAATTTCGATTCCCAGGGTCTCGAGTTCGTCCCGGAGGCGCGGCACCACCCGGTGCGCGACATAGCAGAGGCTCGAGGCGAAATCGTAATGCACGCGCACGCGGATCGGCGCCTCGCCAGCACTCATACCGCCAGCCAACGCCTGTGATCCAGCATGATGCAGCGGTCCTGCACCACGGCGATGCCCGCTGCTTCGAGGCGCGCGGCAGAAGCGTCGCAGCGGATCCCGAGTTGCATCCATACGGCACGCGGGCGCTCGGGCAGCGACAGGATCTCGTCGGTGTGCGCGGGGATGTTCGCAGATGCGCGGAACAGGTTTACGAGTTCGGGGGAGCGTGACAGGTCGGCGAGGCGCGGCGCGCAGTCGAGCCCGAGGACGCGGCCCAGGCGCGGGCTCACCGGCAGGATTTCGTAGCCTGCGGCCTGTAAGTAGCGCGGAACCCGGTAGGCATCTTCGTCCGGCCCCGCCTTGATGCCGATTACGGCGATGCGCTTCACCGCTTCGAGCAACGTTTGGATTTCGGCGCGGTGCTGCAGCACGAGAACTCCCGGTTTCGAACGCCCGAGGAAGCCGCGCGCGAAGCGTGCCGGCCCGCGCTGGGTTAGGGTATCTCGGAATGGCTCGTGGTTCCGCGTTCGGGAGAAGTCGCACCCACCGGGGTGCACTGCTGGTGGCCGGGGTGCTCCTCTGCGGGCTCGCGAGCCCGGCCCCCGCTGCACGCGCCGATTCCGCCACGCTCTCGGACCCCGCCGAAAAAGTCATCGAGACGGTCCTCGAAAACGGTCTGCGCGTCCTCACTCTCGAAGATCACACCACCCCGATCGTTTCGTTGCAACTGTGGGTGCAGGTGGGTTCGAAGGACGAGAGTCGCTACACGGGGCTCGCGCATCTCTTCGAGCACATGATGTTCAAGGGTTCGAAGAACGTTGCCCCCGAGGTCCACGCGCGGCTGGTCGAAGCCCGCGGCGGCCGGGTGAACGCCTTTACCAGCCGCGATGTCACCGTCTACTTCGAGGACGTCACGGCGGAATCGCTGCCGTTGGTGATCGACCTCGAGGCCGAACGTTTCTCGAACCTGGTGATCACCGAAGAGAGCCTCGCCCCCGAGCGGCAGGTCGTTCTCGAAGAGCGGCGCATGCGCGTCGACGACAGCGCCAACGGCCGCGGCTTCGAGGCCCTGATGGCGCTCGCCTGGCGCGCGAACACCTACCGCTGGCCGGTGATCGGCTGGCCCGAGGACGTGCAGAAGGCCCCGGCCGAGGTCTGCCGCGAGTTCTTCGAGACTTACTACGTCCCCAACAACCTGGTGCTGGTGATCGTGGGCGATTTTGAGACCGAGGCGACCCTCGCGCACGTTCGTCGCGCCTTTGGATCGCTGGTCGAAAGGGAGCCGATTCCGCGCAACCCCGTGCGCCAGCCCGAGCAGGCTGGTGGACGCCGCGCAACGGTGCACTTCGACGTGCAGGGTTCGCTGCTCTTCGCCGCCTGGCACGCCCCGGCGACCGGCCATGCCGATGCCGAGGCGCTCGACGTGGCCAGCCAAATCCTTTCGGGCGGGCGCTCGAGCCGGCTGTATCGCTCGCTGGTATACGAGAGCGAAGTGGCCCTCTCGGCCCACGGCGGCTACTGGGAGTTGCAGGAGGCGGGCCTTTTCTACGCGATGGCGAGCGTTCGGCCAGGGGCCTCGATCGAAGAGGCCGAGGCACTGCTCTTCGAGCAGATCGCCGCGATTCGCGAGGAGGGGGTGAGCGCCGAGGAGGTCGAGAAGGCAAAGCGCCAACTCGAGGTGTCGCTGATCGAGGGGCTCACTACCAATCACGCGCTGGCCGCGCGCATCGGCCGCGAAACCCTCGCCTTCGGTCGCGTGCGACCTATCGCGGAACGACTCGACGCCATCCGCCGGGTCGAGGTCGCCGACGTGCAGCGCGTCGCCCAGACCTGGTTGCAACCCGAGAAGCGGACGGTGGTGCAGGTGGTGGCGCCGCCGCCCCGTGAAGAGGGTGCACCGTGACTCTCGCTGCGCGGTTCGGGATCGCTCTTCTCGCCAGTGGGTTCTTGGGCTGCGCTCTGCTCGGCGGTGGTTCGCGTTTCGAGACGGCCACCCCGACGCCGCCGGGGACCGGTCCCCTCGTCGACACTTCCCGCATCGAGCGCATGACACTCTCGAACGGCGCCCAGTTGATCGTGATGGAAGATCACCGACTGCCGCGGCTCGTCCTGGGGGCCAGTTTCCGCCGCGGGGCAGGGCGCGTGCCCCTGGCCCAGGCGGGCCTGGCCGATTTCAGCGCGGCGCTGCTCGAGCGCGGCACCGGGGATCGCGACGCGCTGTCACTGGCGAAGGCCGTCGACGCCATCGGCGCCTCGTTCTCGGTTTCGGCAGGATGGGATTCGACGCACGTGGGTGTTTCGGGGCTCTCGCGCGACCGCGATGCGCTGCTCGGCTTCCTGACCGACGCGATTCTTGCGCCGCGCTTCGAAACCGAGGAAGCCCGAAAGGTGCGAAAGGAACATCTGGCGGCGCTCCAGAAGCGCATCGAAGACCCGAAGAGCCGCGCCAGCAGCGAAGTCGGGCGTTTGCTCTACCCGGGGCACCGCTACAGCCTGCCGATCGCGGGGATCCCGGAGTCCGTTGGGAAGCTCGAGGCCGAGGACGCGCGTCGTTACCACGCGGAGGTCTTCGTGCCGGGGAACGCGATCCTCTCGGTGTCGGGGGACGTCGACGCCAAAGCCATTCGCGATGCGCTCGAGACGCGGCTCGCCGCCTGGAAGCCCGCCGCGGTTCCCGCCGAGGCCTCCGCGCCGCCCCGGCCTGCTCCGGTCGCTACTCGCATCGTCGTCGTCGACCGCCCGGACCTGACCCAGGCTCGCGTCGTGCTGGCCCAGGGCGGGCTCGCGCGCAATTCGCCCGAGCGCATCCCCGCCATCCTGGTCAACGCCGTGCTCGGCGGCAGCGGCTTCTCATCGCGGCTGATGACGAAGGTGCGCTCGGAAGAAGGGCTGGCCTACGGCGTAGGCTCCGGCTTCGCGATGCGCAGGCAGCCCGGCCCCTTCTCGATCGCCACCTCGACCCGCGTTGCGAAGGCCGGCCGCGTGGTCGAGTTGTTGCTCGCCAGCCTTAAAACGATTCGCAGCCAGCCGCCCAGCGCCACCGAACTCGCGCTGGTGAAAAGCTTCGTGGTCGGGCGCTTCGCCCTCAACCTCGAGACCGCCGAGGATGTCGTCGCCACCCTCGTTTCCCTCGCGATCTACGGCCTGCCCGACGATTCGCTCGACACCTACCGCGCCCGCGTCAGCGCCGTCACTCCCGAAGTCGCGGCCCACCTCGCCCGCAGCGTCTTTCACCCCGACGACCTTGCCATCGTGCTCGTGGGCCCGGCCGAACAACTCCTCCCCCAACTCGAAGCCTTCGGCCCGGTCGAAGTCGTCCCCAACGATCCGACGCGATAGCGAACCCCCGGGCGCCCGGCACCGCGCGGTGAGGGGTTCCGGCGAAATCAAGCGCAGCGAGCCTCACGCCCCGGGAACCGGCGGAGAGGGCTGAAGAGTCCGCACTTCGAAACGCCGCGTGAGAGGAGCGAGCGAGCCATTCGCCGGAACCCCTAACGGCGGGGACGCCGCCCGTCAGCATCCCAGCATTCGCCGGAATCCCCCACCGCGGGGCCGCCAGCTCTGGCCCTTACTCCCCGTAGACGTCCAGAATCTCGCTGCCGCGCACATAGCGGCTGGGGAAGATGGCCTGGGAGAGTTCGGCCGGGGTGATGCCCTCGGGTGTGATCTGCTCGAGCCAGGCGTGCTGTACGTGCTCGAACTCGGCGGGGGCGAGGCCCGAGCGGCGCTGGTGGAGGAAGAGGGCGTTGAGGTCTTCGAGGGCGCGGTAGGCCTCGAACTGGGAATTCGGCCGGTTCTTGATGTAACGGCGAAATTCGAAGCCGACTACGCGGCGCGCGCCGGTGAGAGAGCGGTAGTCCTGGAGCGCCTTCGACAGCACCTCGCGGATCTGCGGCGCGTTCTCGCGGTGGAGGCCGAGTACGCGCCGGTAGGCCTCGAGCGCAAGTTGCGCGTCGTGCGAGAGAATGCGCGCCTCGCTCACCCACACCGGGGCCGAGGCCAGGCGTACCCCGGAGTCGACGTCGTCGTAGATCCCGGCGCCGTCGAGCCGCGATTGGTACTCGGCAGCGCTCGTGGGCAGCACCGCGATCCCGATCTCGACCAGCGCCGCGGGGTTCTCGACCAACACCTCGGGCGGGGCCTTGACGATCGGGCGCGGAGTGGGGATCCAGAAGACCTCGGCGAGATCGGCGGTGGAGCCGCCGAGGGGCTGCAGGTCGAGCGTATCGACTTCGCCGCTGGCAGCGAACTGCGACGCCTCGAGCGGCGTGTTGTCGGGGTTGATCGCGGCGGTGGGGAAGCCGGCCGTGATCACGAAGGCGGGCGGCGAGTAGGGATCGGGCAGGCCGAAGGCCGGGTCGCGCCCGCTACCCTCGAGCCTCAGGGTCTCGAACTCGAAATCGAAGCGGTTGGCAACGTAGTCGACGCCGGCATCGGTGCCGACGTGGCCGTCCGCGTGGAGCACCGGCCCCCCCGGGCGCCGGATCAGCGTGAGAGTTTCGGCGCGCAGCGTGAAGTCGAGGGCGGATACGTCACCCAGGCGCACTTCGTCTTCGGCGTTGATCACCAGCACACCCGGTACCGAGAGCTTCTCGTTCGGACCCATCCTCACGCTGCCCTCGGAAGAGTCGAGGAGCAGGTCGGGGTTGGCGGGGCTGGCTGCAGGGTCGGCGTTGGCGACGAAGATCGTCGCGGTTGCGGGGACGTCGCTGCGGCCATCGAAAAAGAGGTCGATGTCACCGGTGGTGTAGACCGACACGGCCACCGGTGTCTCGCCCGAAGCGCTGCCGAAGACCAGCGTCGGGTCGGCGAAACTCTGTTGTGGTGTCTGGATGTCGAGGGCGCCGAGTCGCAGGTCCGCGCGGCCGACGTCAGCCAGGAAGCGCACCGCGCCGTCGGAATCGAGGGCGAGAGTGTGGCTTCCGGCGATGTCCGGGAGGACGGTTTCATGGAAGATGATGTCGCCGGAGGCCGCGAGGGCAGCATCGGCTTCGAGCACCACCGGGGCGCCGTAAACCTGGTCGTTGCTGCTCACGATCTGCGCCGATCCCGAGGCGGGGAGCGCGAACACGATCGATTCGCCGCTGATGGCCGCGTCGTCGTTCACCGTGAGGCTCCCGACGGCGGCGAGCCCGGCGGCGAAGCGCACCTCGCGGTCGCTGGCCGACTGCAATATCAGGTGTGCGCCCGTGACGCGATCCGTAAAGCTCTCGTCTACCTGGATGTTGCCCGCGGTTGACGTGACGGTATAGGCGACCCCGGCCGGTGTATTGATGAACTGGTCGGCCAGGGGCAGCGCGCCGGCATCCGCGTCGGTCGGGGAGAAGCTCTCGTTCTGGCGGATTTCGAAGGCGCCCGCAGAGTCACTCGAAGTCATCACCTGGAAGAGGAGCGAATCGATCTCGGCCTCGACGCTGCCCGCGGTGGCTTCGAGCAGGATCGAATTACCGACGAGCGTCGTGTTGTCGAGTTCGGTGCCCCTGAGTTCCGGTGCCTGGACGTGGACCGCGTCGGCCTGGATAAAGAGCGTTGCGGCGTTCATGTTCTGGATGGCGTCGATCTCGGCGTCGCCCTGGATCGAGATCGCGCTGTATTTGTCGACGGATTCGAGGGGGACGGGGCCCACGAACTGGGAGGCGGTCGGCAGGTCTGCGCTCTGCAGGGTTCCGGCCTGAAGCACTGCGAAGGTGGTCTCTTCGATGTCTTCGGTGGTTTCGAGTCGGAACTCGACGGTCGACCCGATCCGCACCACCGGCATCTCGCCCTCGGGCGCCGGAGCGTTGGGGTCGCCGGCCTGCAGGCCGACCTGCGGAGTCTCGATCCGCAGGTCGCCTTCGAGAACCAGGTCGCCCACGCCCTCACAGGCTCCGGAAACGCCGAGGATACAGCCCGAGCCGAGCACGATCTGGGCCTCGCCCCGCAATACGGTGCCGACATCGGCGTCGCCGGTGATGGTGAAGGCCCCGGCGGTCTTCGCGGTGAGGCTCGCGACATCGACCCCCGTCCCGAAGTTGATCGATTCGCCGACGGTGTCCACCTGTAAAATGAGCGTGCTGCCTCCCACGCGGTCGGCCTGACCGCTGAGGTCGATGCCTGCCCCGGTCGAAGCGATGGTGTAGAAGACGTCGTCGGGGCCGATGCCTCCCTGCCAGGCGTCGGCCGGCGGCAGCGTTGTGACGTCGACCGTGCCTTCCTGGACTACGGTGAAAAGGGTCGGGAGGGTGTCGGGTGTCGAGTCGCTGCGCTCTTCGTCCCAGCCCGAGATCGATCCAGCGCCCATGTCACTTCCCAGCACACGTGCACCGTTGCCCTCGGAGGTTTCGCCGGTGGCATAGAACGAACCGGTGGTGGCGCGAATTTCGACGGGGCGCGCGCCCATGTCGAGATCTTCGTCTTCGCTCGCGAACTCGATCAGCGGGCTCGAGGTGAGCAGCAGGCTCCCGATCGCGGCGCCGGCCAGATTGCCGGGATTGCCGAGCGAGATCCCGGTGGAGGAGCGCGCTTCGAGAGTCGCGGTGGGGCCCTCGCCATTGCCGAAGAGGCCAGCTGTGGGAAGTATCGAATCGACCACCACGTCGTCTTGCCACAGCACGAAGGTCGCGGGGCTGCTTCCTGCGGTTCCCGCGGCGTTGAGGAACTCGAGTTGTCCTTCCGCCGATCCCGGGAGGAGCACCGCCGGAGGTGCGAAGAGATCGAAATCGGTGCGGCTGCCCCCGGCCCTTAGCGTGAGAACGTCGGCGTGGATCGAGAGCAAGCCTTCATCCGGGAGCGTGAAGCCCAGATCGCCGGTGGCGAGTTCGGTAGCGGAGCGGAACGTGAGGCTCGCGGGCGATCCGCTGGAGAACCGAATCTTTTCGGCGAGTTCCTTTGTGACGGTGAAGTGCCCCGTGCCCCCGATCTCGGCGCTGCGCACCACAATCGGTGAATCGGTGGTGATCTCAACCCCGGTGGCGGCGATCATCGAAAGGTCGGTCCCGGCCAGTTTCGAGACGTCGCCGAGGCCCGCGACCGCGGGGTTGATCTCGATCCCGGCATTGCGCGAGAGCAGGCTGTAGGCGACTCCATCGAGTCCGCTCGAGAAGGCGGCCGCTGCGGGTAGGTCCGCGGTGGAGAGCGCGGCGTCCTGTTCGATCGAGAAGCTGCGGTCGGAGCCCGTTTCCTGGTCGAAGAGCGTGGCGCCAGTCTCGTCGTCGACCGGGAAGATGACTTCCGGCGAGTTTTGGGTGCCATTGCCGGCG
>Ga0209554_1000607_pt1 | contig 30141 bp, 31 predicted proteins | sample MarorgKNORR_S2LV_5_FD_188221 | JGI IMG/M metagenome (GOLD analysis project Ga0209554, IMG submission 188221) | Marine microbial communities from the Southern Atlantic Ocean, analyzing organic carbon cycling - Bottom_A/KNORR_S2/LV (SPAdes) (version 2) | ecosystem: Environmental > Aquatic > Marine... | reverse complement strand
TTTTTATGTATGAGCCATGTCATATGGATTTTTTTTTTCGATTTTAAAATCGGTAAAATTCTTTCAAATAATACAGTTGTATAGCTTTTCACATCTGGTGTATCATGGTGAATTGCTAATATTCGTAAATCATCCATATTTTTTATTAATTTTTTCATATGTTTTCCTTTGTATGTGATATTACCTCTAATGTTGATAATATACTTGTTTTAATCCTGGACAAAGAATAATAATTCTCATTTTTATAATACATTAAGAATAATTATAAATATAATTAAGGATTTTATTTAATAACTAGTAAGTCCATAAATTCTTGCACAGACATATTTATTATTGATTCATTATCCAACAAATGTTTTAAAATATTCTTTGATTGATCTTTAGAATAATAATCATTAACTGAATTCTTAAACTTTTTTAATAAAAAAGGTATCCCCTCTTCTCTTCTCTTCTTATGGCCTATAGGATACTCTACAGTAATTTTTTTTGAGTGTGTACCATCCTTAAAATAAATTTTAATACTATTTGATATTGATCTTTTTTTTGGATCAAGATAATCCTTAGAAAATTGTAAATTCTCATAAATAAGCATTTTGTCTCTAAGCTTATCTATTATAGGATTTAATGCTATTTCATCATTATAATGTTCTGCTTTTAGTTCACCATAAATCAAGCCTATGGCTATCATATATTGAAGGCAATGATCTCTATCTGCATAATTATATAGCGGTCCAATTTTAGATATTATTCTAATAGCAGATTCTTGAGTCTCTACTTCTATGGTTTTTATTTCATCTAATCTATCTTTATAATCATCATGTAAAGTAATAGCTACCTCTACTGCTGTCTGTGCATGAAATTCTGCTGGAAAAGAAATTTTGAATAAAATATTTTCCATAACGTAAGTTTGATAGGGTTGTTTTCTGATTAGTGAATTGCCTCCAAAGCTTACATCACTAAATCCCCATTTTGGAGCTGAGATAGCACTTGGATATCCCTCTTCCCCCCTTAATGTAAGCCATGAAAGCTTAAGCGCTCTAGATGCAGCATCACCAGCAGCCCATGATTTTCTACTCCCAGTATTTGGAGAGTGTCTATATGTTCTTAAGCTACTTCCATCTATCCATGCCTGAGAGACTGCGTTACAAATCTGATCATAATCTCCACCTAAAATATATGTGGAAAGAGCTGTTGATGATATTCTTACAAGAAGAACATGATCTAATCCAACTTTATTAAAACTATTTTCCAGTGCTAGAACGCCTTGAATCTCATGAGATTTAATGATAAAATTATATAAATCGAAAATTTTAATAGGTTCTTTACCTCTTAACACATTCTGTTGGCTTACATAATCAGCTAAAGGTAAAATTGATCCAAGATTATCTGAAGGATGTCCCCACTCAGCTGCAAGCCATGTATCATTAAAATCCAGCCACCTTATTATACACCCTGTATTCCATGCAGCTTGTATAGGATCTAAACTATAATTCGTTCCAAACACTCTTGCTCCATTAGAAATATTTTTAGAATTAAAAGTAGGTCCTAATAATTTTTTACAAGAATCATTTTTAAGAGCTAAAAGACCACAAGCAATACTATCAAGTAAAACATAGTAAGAAGTTTCAATAGCAAGTTCACTATCTACAGAATAATTTACAATGTAATCAGCAATATCCTTAATCTCTTTATCAAATTCAGTCTTTAGATTTTTTGATGCTTTATTTCTCATAATTAACTACGTTCATTTAGTGATATAAATGACATAGGGTCTTTACCAACATACTTTGCTCCTGGTCTGATTAGTTTATTGTCTAATCTCTGTTCTATTATATGAGCAGCCCAACCTGATATCCTCGAGCATACGAAAATAGGAGTAAATAATTTTGTTGGTATATTCAGAAAATGATAGGTGGAAGCATGAAAAAAATCTGCATTGGCAAAAAGATTTTTTTCCTCTTTCATAATTTTCTCAATTTTACATGAAATAAAATATAATTTAGAATTTGACTTACCCTCTGAAAGAGTTCTTGACCATTTTTTAATAATTTCATTTCTTGGATCTTGCGTTTTATAAACCGCATGACCAAATCCCATAATCAATTCCTTATTTTCTAACATTTTATAAACAGCTTTTGATGCAGACTCAACGTCATCAAACTTAGATATTAATTCCATTGCCTTCTCATTAGCTCCACCATGAAGTGGTCCTCTAAGAGTTCCTATTGCTCCAGTTATACATGAATAAATATCCGACAATGTTGCGGCACATACTCGAGCTGCAAATGTAGAAGCATTAAACTCATGTTCAGCATAAAGAATCAATGAAATATTCATCACTTTTTCTTCCATCTCGTTTGGCTCTCTTCCATAAAGAATACTTAAAAAATGCCCAGCAATTGAATCTGAAGAATTCTCTATTAATATTCTTACTCCTGAATGAGAAAAATGATACCAGTAATTTAATACAGATGGAAATATTGCGAACAACCTTTCTGAACAATCAAATTGATTATCAAAACTTTTTTCGGGTTCAAGATTTCCAAGGAATGAACAAGCCGTTCTTAAAACATCCATAGGATTATTAGATTTAGGAATTTTTTCAAGAACTTCTTTTAGTTGTTTAGGAATATATCTTTTACTCTTAAGTCTACTCTTGAATTTTCTTAATTCATCTTTATTAGGGAGTTTCTTATAAAGCAATAGATAAGCTACCTCTTCAAAGCTACAATTTTCACTTAAATCTACAATATCATAGCCTCTGTAATGTAAACTATCACTCTTTTCACCTACCGTACATATAGAGGTTTCACCTGCATCAACTCCTCTTAGTCCTTTATTCTTCATAATCAATATTTATTTTTTACTATTTTATCTATCTCATTCTCGTAATCATAGTAAGATAAATAATCGTAAAGTTCATTTCTTGTCTGCATTTGATTTATAATTTTCTTTTGTGATCCCTCTTTTATTATCTCAGAATAAACTCTCTCTGCTGAACTACTCATAGCCCTAAATGCAGAAAGTGGATATAATATCATTGAAACGCCAACATTTTTAAGTTCATTTTTAGTAAAAAGAGGAGTCTTTCCAAATTCAGTAATATTTGCTAATAGAGGTGAAGAGAAATTTTTAGAAATATATTTATATTGACTTAATTTTGTTAAAGCTTCAGGAAAAATCATATCAGCTCCAGCTTCAATATAAGACTCTAGCCTTTCGTGAAGCATCTTTTCATTTTCTACAGCTAAAGCATCAGACCTTGCCATTATAACAAAAGATTCATCTTCTCGTGCATCTACAGCAGCCTTGATTCTATCTTTCATTTTAGAAATTGATACTAATTTTTTATTAGGTCTATGGCCACATCTCTTTTCATCAACTTGATCTTCAATATGAATTGCTGCAACACCAGATTTTTCTATTAATTTTATAGTTCTCTGTATTGATTTTATTGAGCCAAAGCCAGTATCAATATCTACAAGTAGTGGTAAATCACAAATATTAGTAATCCTTCTAGCATCTATTAAAACATCTTCTAAAGTATTAAATCCTAGATCAGGTAGTCCTAAGGATGATGCTGAAACCCCACTACCAGAAAGATATATAGCTTTTGCTCCACTCTTCTTAGCTAAGAGAGCTGAGTAGGCATTGATAGTACCTAGAATTGATAAAGGACTATCTCCACCATTAACTAGGTCACGAAATAAATTACCTTTCATTACATTTTTTAGTTAATACTTGATCTTTTCAAACTTAAAGTAATTTTTAAAAAGATACCTTAAAGTTTATTCTTTTTTTCCTGATGAATCAGTTAGAAGATGATGAGCAAGGTTTTAACCCTATCTATATGATGATGCATTCAGGAGCAAGAGGATCAAGAGAATAGATAAGGCAATTGGGCTTGATAATTGACTTATCAATTATAAAATCATCTAAAAACATTAGAATCTTTTTTTAATGGGATTCTTAATCTGCTTTCTACTACTTGATTCAACCAATGAAAGAATAATAATGATTCCTTCTTTAATCCTTCAAGTTGTTTTAATTCTGATTTATAAATTGCTTTCTGATATTTTAACTTAACATCAGCATTATGGTTCTCTCTCTTCTTTTGTTCTTGGATAGATATATGCAAATAAATCTAAAGACTTGAAACTGCTCTTTCTTTTTCCGTTTACATATTCAACAAGTCTTAAATATAGAAGTCTTATCCTATTTCTTTTTTTAGACTTTCATCTAGTTATCAATGCTTTCATTTTTAATCCATTTTAGTTAACAAAATGAATTTACTAACACTGAAAACGCTTGTTATTGTGTAACAATCTTTTTCCTACTGATGTGATTATTATTTTGAAAAAATTGCTAAGGATGCAACTAACAGGGAAATGACCTTAAAAAATACTAGGGTTATTAAAGAAAGATATGTGTTTAATATTAACTTGAATAGTATTGAAATTAACGATTCCAAGTAAAATTTTAAAACAGTAGCTACATTAAGATTTAGGAGTAGTGGACTGAAATATGTGCACTTTTTTTCTGCTTTTCCTAAAACAGTAGCAGATAGGAGAAACTATCTTCTTAGAAAATTGATTGAGAGTAATCCTAAATAAACAAAAAACCCACTATTTCTGATATTTGGCTTTTTGCTTTAATATTTTTAGATTGTATATATGAGCTATAAAAAAGCATATTACAAAATACTTACTGTACTTATAATAGTATTACTTGCTATTTCAAACCCAACATATGAAGACCATAAAAAATATGTAAGGGACGAATTGAGCAAAGAAATTTTTGGAACCGACAAAGGTGTTATTGGTTTTTTTGGAAAAGGTGTGTCAGGCGTTTCTTTATTCTTAGAAGGCTTTACGGTTTCAAATTATATATTATTTAGTATTGGAAAAAATAAAAGAATAATTGATGGAAAAACTAGCAATTATATTAGTTTAGGAATCGGTACTAAAATATTTCTTTTAAAAAAAATAGTTGAACTTATAGAATAAACAAAAAACCCACAAAATAAAGTGGGTCTTTTATTTACTATTCTTATAAAATAGTATCAGCAGTTTGTTGTTGGTAATTTATTTAATTTTTTAACAAATTATCTCTATTTCCTTTCCCCTTTTTAATTTTGATTTATTATTTTACTCATTATCAAAATATTTCATTCAGTATAGTAGCTAATCTTGTCCCTGCTTTATATAATTTTAATTCAATCAGTGAGAAGTTTTTATTTATATAATCATAACTTATATAATCTCCATCTTTTACTTCAGAATAGATTTTTTTTACTTCTTGATGAGATTCAAACACCCAATCTTTTGGGTTTAAAGATTTTGATTTTTGTTTCAGTATAGTTAAACTTTCAGCCAATTCAGTATAACTCATATTATAATCGTTAATCATATCGCTATCCCACACTTTGTGTAAATTTGTTGATTTACCAAAAAATTTAAGTTTGATATCATTTCCCCCCTTGTCCTCATACCTGCCCGTATGTAATGGTTGATGAGCATCACCTACAAGATGAACTAAATATTTTAAATGAAATGATTTGTCTACTTTGAGTGAGTTTTTATCTTCTAATACTTCAATACATTTATTTATTGCTTGAATAATATCTCCTTTTGGATTCTTTTCAATTTGGTTATATTCCTTATCTAATGGTATGTTTACATAATGCCAAGGGCTATATTTATCAAACTCTGAATTTGACTTCATCTCATCTGCCCAAGTACTAACCAAGGCAAGTGATTGTCCACCTAGGATTTCATTAACCACTTTAAGTGTTTGTCGTGTTAAGTTTTGTGTTGCAATTTCACCAATTACTCGGTGTCCATTTTTCCCCCAAATATCATTACCATAAACAGATGTGTTAAAGATTAAAATTAATATAACTAATAATTTATTAAACATTTTATATAATTATTTAAGGTTAGTCCATCAAGTTAAAAAAAACTAGTTCTAATTTAAGACAAAAAATAAACAAAAAACCCCACTAATTAAACTCTCCTTTTGAATTTTGATTTGATAATTGTAGATTAGAAGATGAAATATCTTAATAATATAAATGGAAGATTATATTTTATTGCTTTAACAAATTTTCAATATCACCCTTATAATTAATAACCTAAATTAAAAAAGATGTCTTTTAAAATTGATTTTTTGGATCACATTGCTATTAAAGTTAAAGATATTGAAATCTCAGTGAATTGGTATACAAAAGTTTTATGTCTTAAAAAGTTTAGTCCTGATGAATGGGGGGGATATCCTGTTTTAATGTATGCAAACAAATCTGGAATAGCTATTTTTCCGGCAGAATTAGATGATGAAAAAATTCCAAAAAATTCAAATAATGTTAGACTTGATCATTTTGCTTTTAATGTTTCATTAGATAATTTTAACAAAGCTAAAAATCATTTTAAATTATTAAATATAGAATATAAGTTTAAAGATCATCTTTATTTTCATTCCATTTACATTAAAGATCCAGATGATCACAACATAGAATTAACCACACAAATAAAAGATATAAAATAGTTATATAATGATACGGAATTAGAATTTTTAAAAGTTCACTAAAAACCTCACTAATTAAACTCTCCTTTTAAATTTTAATTTGATAATTGTAGATTAGTTATGTGAATAAATTAATAAAATTATTAAATTTATAAAAATAATAATTTAATAGTAATAATTTTTCTAGTAACAGTAAGATGAACTTAAAATCTTTCTCCTTTATAGCCGCAATGGTTTTTTTAGTAGTGTCCTTACTTCATCTTGCAAGGATTTTATTTTTTAAAAATAGTATTATACTTATAGGACATTGGGAAGTGCCAACATCAATAAGTATAGTTGTTTTTATTGTGACTGCATATCTTTCTTATAAAGGATTTCAATTAAGCAGTAAAAAAGAAAAATAAGTGAAATCACTGAGGTATGGTATATAAAAAGAGATACATACAAATACATCTTACATAATTACACCCCACTTTTAAATTTTGATTTGATATTTTATTCTTTGAAAAAAAATATTTTCTCAATTAATAACTCAAATAATTTTGCCATTTTAAAAAAAAATGATAAATGTTGTTAAAAAAAATTATTCTTAATGAAAAGAAGAGATTTTATTAATGGAACTTTAATGGTGGCTGGAGCATCTATGCTTCCAGGGTGTACACATAATTCTGTTTTAGACAAACTCAATCCATTGTATTATCCACCGTCACTCACTGGCCTTAGAGGAAGTCACCCAGGATCAAGTACCAACGCACACGATAGAGCATGGACTAAAAAATCAGATTGGGGACCAACTAGCAAATTAAAAGAAAGTTATGACTTAGTTGTTGTTGGCGGAGGAATCAGTGGACTATCAGCTGCATATTTCTACCAACAAAAACACGGTAAAGATAAGAAGGTGCTTATCTTGGACAATCATGATGATTTTGGAGGTCATGCTAAACGAAATGAACATACAGTCGATGGAAAAATTCTAATATCCTATGGTGGTTCACAGTCTATAGTAGAACCAAAACATGGAAGTAAAGTTGTACATGCTCTTCTAAAAGATATAGGTGTAGAGATAAAGCGATTTAATACAGCTTATGATCGTGACTTCTATAAAAGAAACAATTTAGGGTCCGTTACTTACTTCAACAAAAAAACATTTGGTGAAGACAAAGTGGTCAAACACCCTTATTGTAATTATCCAAACTATATCGAAGGACTTATGGCTGGAAAATTATCCAACGAAGATGCTGCACAAGAAGCTCCTTTAAGTGAGAAAGGCAAAGAACAATTACTTGAGGTATTGAATGGTGGACTGCATAAAATAGATGTGCCCAAAAAGAAATTGAATAATTATATTCGTTCTCATTCATACTTCGATTATCTAAAAGACACTTTGGGTGTTGATAATCCTGGTGTATTGAGAATGGCTAGACATTCTGCTTTAGATTGGGGGGTCTCAGGAACAGACTTGATGACCATAGAAACTGCCAAAAGCTGTGGAGCCCTTGGTTTCACTCCCAAAGCTGTATACGATGAAGACAATCCATACATTTATCATTTTCCAGATGGCAATGCTAGCGTTGCACGTGCTTTGGTAAAAAAAATGATTCCTGGTGTAGCTGAGGGAAAGAACGCCGAAGAGCTTATATTGTCAAAATTCAAATATGCCGAGCTGGACAGATTCAGTAATGCTGTTCGTATAAGGCTAAATAGTACGGTTGTAAATGTCCGACATGGTGGCGACCCAAAAAATTCAAGTGAAATTTTCGTAAAATATATCAATAACAACAAGTCACACATGATAAAAGCTAAAAATGTGGTAATGGCCTGTTACAACATGATGATTCCGCATATCGTTTCAGATCTTCCAGAAAAACAAGCATCAGCATTAAGACTTCAATCGAAAAGCCCATTGCAATACAGTAGCGTTAGCTTAAAGAACTGGAGGGCAATGAAAGAAATGGAAATTGGAATGGCAATGTCTCCTGGAAATATGCATCAAGCAATTTTTATGGATTTTCCTGTTAGTATGGGTGGATATGAGTACACCAAGACCCCAGACGATCCCTGTGTTATTCAGATGATTAGCTGTCCGTATGGAAAAACCATTGGTGCACCACTAATCGAGCAATATCGTGAAGCACGATACAGGATGTTAGGTTTGCAATTCAACGACTACGAAGAGGAAATTAGATCACATTTGAATGGTATGCTCCCGAAGAAATTATTTGATTTCGATAAAGATGTAGAAAGTATTACAGTCAATCGTTGGGCACACGGATATACTGTTAGCGGTCCAAAAAATTCTACCAAAATAGGACGACAACCATTTGGAAAAATTACAATAGCTAATTGCGATTCCGCAGGTAGTGCTGATGCTAAAGCTGCAATCAATATGGCATCAAGAGCTGTGAACGAATTGGGTTAACCCCACTCACCTTTTAAATTTAGATTTGTTATTGGTAGATTAGGTTTATGATAAGTAAATTAATAAATAGTTATCATTTTTAGATAAGAATTTTTATCGAAGTGATTATTTTATTTATTTTAGAAATAATAATTATATCTCTTATCTAAATAAGGTAAAAACAAAAACTTCACTAATTAAACCCATCTTTTGAATTTTCTTTCAAAATTTTTAGATTACCACCTCAACTAAATAATTAACATTATAAATAATATAAATTAATTAGTTATTTTTTTAAAATGAAAATATTTAAACACCAGCACTGGCATATATTAATATTAATAGGGCTATTGTATACTTTAAACTATTATACTAGTCAAGATAGTAATGTCTTTACTGGAAGTTTATGGAATATAAGTACGGAAAATTGGTTTATTCTAGCTATTTTATCTCCAATCATCCACCAAATTTATGTTCTTTTATGTTGGAGATATGAATTATTTTACAAGGGCTTAACCAATATATTTAAAGAAAATGCATTTAAAATATACAAAAAAGGCTTTGCAATACTTATCCTATCAAGACCCATATTAATTATAATGTTGTCTATATCCAACACTATGACAATAAACATAGGTACTACTCTGCCTTATATTTTATCAATAGCATTACTTATTCCTGGAATATATGCTCAATACTCTGTATTTAAATATTTCGGTCTTGATAAGGCATTTGGATTAGATCATTTTGAACCTGAAAAATTTAGAAATGAAACCTTTTGTAAAAAAGGTATATTTAAATATACTTCCAATGGTATGTATACATATGCTTTCTTTCTTATTTGGATACCAGGAGTTTTATTACAATCAAAAGCTGCTTTATTAGTAGCTTTGTTTCATCATATCTATATTTGGGTTCATTATTATTTCACTGAATTACCAGATATAAAAATTATTTATGAAAAAAAATAAAATTCAAATAATTAATCTAAAAACATTATTAATCTTAATTTTTATCTGTTTTTCTTGTACAATTTCAAAACCTACAGCTTCTGATAATTTTGATGGAAATAAATCAATGGATGAAAAAATAAATGAATACTCTGAAATAAGCATTCTAAATCGCATAAGAAGTATACCAGGATTAAAAATAAATGGACCTGATGATAACAATGCTCAAGTATACGTAACTGGAATAACTAGTATAAAATTTACACAAGAAGTAACTTTTTATCTAAATGGCATGAGAGTTGGTACATATTCTCAATTTTCAACATTAGTTAAACCTGGAGAAATTAAAAGCATGAGATTATTAAAAGGAGCATCAGCTTCAAATATTTACGGTGAAGAAGGCACATGGGGTATAATGCTTGTTAAAACCAAATAATAAAAATTATTTAAAAATCTTTGTTTAAAAATAGAATTAATTTTCTTTAGGTTATATGCCTAAGTTGTGGATTTAGATTTTGATAAATTATAGTATATACGTAGATTAGATATATGAAATTTAAACTTGTTCTATTTTTTGTATCATTGATAAGTATACTTTTAGTAAGTTCATTTTTTTATAACAAACCATCAGAAATAATAAAAAATTCTACACATTCAACCGAATTATTAGTTTATATGTCCCCCACATGTAATTGTTGTAAAAATTGGGCGAAACAATTAAGTGATTATGGTTTTTTAGTTAAAAGTAAATTAGAAAACAACATGCAGTCTATTAAATCAAAAGCTGGAATAACATCAAATTTAGTTTCATGCCATACAGCTTTCATAGAAGATTATGTTATTGAAGGTCATGTACCTCCGAAAGATATATTAAAATTACTTTCTGAGAAACCGAATATTAAAGGATTAAGTGTTCCTGGAATGCCTGCTGGTTCAAATGTTCCTGGAATGGAAGTTCGTCCTGAAAAAGCTAATTTTAATGTATTAGCAATAAATAATAATGGATCTACGACTGTATGGAATCATTATGAGTAAAACCTTACTTTAATGACTGCATTTACTTTATTTAATTATTTATTAATTTTTAGTTTAGGATTTTCTTTATTTATAAAATTACAATCAACAAGTGAAAAGATTTCATTTTATACTTTTATCATAAACAATAAATTAAAAATAATAAAATGGTTAATAATGCCAACAATACTTTATATATTCCTCATTATTGCTAGTATGTAAAAAGAAATTTAAATATTTTTCTTTTAAATTTAATATGTATACTCTATGTTTAAGGAATGATAAAATGTAAGATCATACTTGAATATATTGAAAGTAAGACCTTTGTATTAAAAGGCTATAGAATCAAAATAAATTGGGATGAAAATTTAAAAAAGAAATGTTTAGAATCTTTTTACCCCATATCAAAAAATATCTATTATAATTTACTCCCAAAGAATAATAATTGAAAAATATTTTTAAAATTGTTGGAATTTTATTTTAAGAAATAGCATAAAAAATATCGTTGTTAATTTATACAATTTTAACTATAAGAATATTATTATATTTTAAATAAAACATATGAAATGGATTGAAATTCTTGGAATAATGGGAGCTACCTTATCTGGAATTACTTTTTTTCCTCAAGTATATAGAACTTGGAAATTAAAATCAGCAAAAGAACTATCATTAACAATGATTCTAATTATACTTTTAAGTAATATCGTTTGGTTAATTTATGGTTTTAAAAAAAATGATATGGCAATAATTTATGCAAATCTTTTTGTGGGATCATGTGCACTTACAATATTATACTTTAAATTAAAGTATAAATAATAGTCATTCTATAAGTATTCCATCTCAAAATATATGAGTAAGTATGTTCTTATAATTTTTTATTCATTATTATATATTTCGTGTGATGAAAATGAGTTAATTAAAGCTCCATCTACTTATGAGTATGATAATTGTAATTTTATAGCAGATAAAATATTTGATTACGATCTTTTTCAAGATTATTTTATACTAAAATTAAATTTTAGTTATAAGCCAGATATTATCAATTCAGACTCTCTAATGAATGATTATTACTATTTAAAAATTAAAAATAAATACATAAATGGAACGTATAGAATAATTGATGCAAATGTTAGGTATAAACTAAATAAAATCGTACCATATGATAATATATCAAAAAAAGAGTATCCTTTTATTATTAGCTTATATAATAAGGAAGTATGTGTTTTTTTAGATTTACAAAATGCAGAAAGTTGTAAGTGCAATTAGATATTAAACTTTATAATAAAAACTATCCCTTAATAATTTAAGACTTTTTGGAACAGCAATATCAGGATTCTCATTACCTTCAAACTCAAGAGAAATATAACCTTTGTAATTATTTTTTCTCATTACCGAACCTATTTTTTTATAATCTATATCAAGTTCATACCACACTCCCCCACCATAATATGTCTTGGCTTGAATCAAACAAGCGTAAGGTGCAAGCATCTCAATTTGATTATCTCTATCCTCTAGAAAATTACCAGTATCTAATGTTACACGTAGCCAGGGACTATCAATAGCATCAACAATTCTTTTTACTCCATACGCTGAAATACCCAAACCCCAATGATTTTCTAAACCAAGAACAACACCACATTTTTTAGCAATAGGAATACATTTTTCTATGGATTCAATTACCCAAGGAAAAGCATCTTCATCAGTATATCCCTTAATTGGTGGTTCAATACCTTTATTCTCCATCAAAGTATCAAATGACTCAGAAGTGCCCCACCTTCCTGTATTAATTCTCATGGTTGGAATACCAAGTTTATAAGCGATTTCAATTTGATCAATAGTTTTTTTGATATTTTTATCTCTATACTCTTTACTTGGGTTTACAAATCCCTGATGCGTTGATAAACCCATAATATCTAAACCCACATCAAATGCTTGTTTCTTTAAATTTTGAAGATGATTATTATCAACTGATGACATTTGAACAAGAAGAAATTCAATACCGTCAAATCCCATAGCCGAAGCTTTATCAATACAATAATTCATAGTGGGTTTAACACTGGAATCAAAATGCCAAAATGAATAAGAAGATAGACCAATTTTATTTTTTCTAAATGATTGTTTATTACCAGAAACAAATCCGACTAAGGGGACTGATGAAGCAAGAGTTAGGGCACTAGATACTTTTATAAAATTTCTTCTTCTCATTAAAATTAATTTAACATTTCAATATTAATATTTTTCCATTTAACCCTGATATTCCCCCCATCATGAATTTGAAGAGCTATTGAGCCAACACCTTTTCCAATTTTATCATCATTAATGTTTATCATTTTAATACCATTTATCCAAGTTGTAACCTCGTTATTAAATACCTTAATTTTCATAAAATTCCATTGATTTAAAACAACAACATCGTCATATTCACTAGGAGGCTGAATAAGCCATCCCCTACCATATGATTCATATATACCACCACTATGACTTCCAGGAGGTGCAACTTCAACCTGCCATCCAGAAATTTTTGTACCCTCTATGTTAGATCTAAAGAATACACCACTATTCCCATCAAACTCTTGATTAAACTCAAGTGTTAAAATAAAATTATCATAAAATTTCTCTGTAGCTAAATAACCATACCCTTTATCAGGACCACTTTCACATATCAGTAAATTATCCTTAACATACCATTTTTCTGTTCCATAAATCTTCCACCCTGTCAAATCAGTACCATTAAAAAGAACTGTTTTATCAACATTTAAAGAAATCAAGAAAAAAATAAATAATGCATTTATAATCATTTTATAATGCGGGCTTAGTACCCATTAATTTAAGAAAATTAAAATGTGATTTAATAGCATCCCTAGTTGTCCTATACTCATTATAAGGTAAATTAAATTCTAGAGCTGTTTTCTTAACAATTTTAGATATTTTTTTATAATGAATATGAGATATTTTAGGAAAAAGATGGTGTTCTACTTGAAAATTTAATCCACCAGAAAACCAATTTAAAATTTTATTATTTGTAGAAAAATTAGAAGTTGTAAAGAGTTGATGTATAGCCCATGAATTTTTCATATTACCAAGGTTAGAAGGTAAAGGCATTTCTACTTTTTCAACAACATGAGCAAGTTGAAAAATAATAGTTAAAATTACACCTGCTATATAATGCAAGATAAAAAATCCAATTAATATTTTCCACCAAGCTAAATTTAAAAATACCATTGGCAGTACAATCCAAATTGTAAAATATATAATTTTTGTAAATATTAAATTAATCCATTGTTTTTTTGGACTAATAAGTTTTTTAAAAGATAATTTTCTTTTTAAAAATCGAATTGTTTGAACAAAATCTCCAGTAATCGCCCAATTAATGGTCATTAAACCATATAATAAAAATGAATAAAACTGTTGATATTTATGATGAGGAAACCATTTACTATGTTTAGAAAATCTTAATATTCTACCAGCTGCTAAATCTTCGTCATGACCGTGAATATTTGTAAAAGTATGATGAAGAACATTATGTTGAATTTGCCAATTATATGCATTTCCAGCTAAAATATAAATACTACTACCCATTAATTTATTAACCCATTTTTTATTTGAAAAAGAGCCGTGGTTTCCATCATGCATAACATTCATACCTACTCCAGCCATTCCTATACTAGAAAATATAACGAACATTAATGATATCCACTGATTAGGGTCAAAAATCATTATAACAAAATAAGGAACAATAAACATTGAAAAAATAATACCTGCCTTTAAATAAAGTTTCCAATTACCAGTTTTTCTTATTTTACTCTCCTTAAAATAGTAATTAACTCTTTTGTTTAAGGTCCTAAAAAATTTATTAGAATCTTTATTTGAAAATTTTGGAAGTGATAATAGTTTCATTAGAATTTTTTTTTAAATTAAAAGATTAATTTATAGCACAAATCTCTAAATTAATAATCATTATTACTAATAAATATAAACTTAATGAAACCTTATATTTTATCTGAAAATAATTGGAAGAACATTAAAAAAAGTTCTTATGAACTTGCTATTTTACCTTGGGGCGCTACAGAAGCTCATAATTACCATTTACCATATGCAACAGACAATATTGAAGCAGAATCTATAATTAGCGAATCAGGTAAAATTGCATGGGAAAAAGGCTCAAAATTTATAATATTACCTACAATTCCTTTTGGAATAAATACTGGTCAAAAAGATATACTACTAAATATCAATTTAAATCCTAGTACTCAACAGATGATTCTTGATGATGTTATAGCCGTTTTAAATAGGCAAGGAATTTATAAATTATTGGTTTTCAATAGTCATGGAGGAAATAATTTTAAAAATATGTTAAGAGAATTAGGCTTAAAATATCCTAAAATGTTCTTATGTTCTTCAAATTGGTTTAAATCACTAGATAAATTAAATTACTTTGACAATGATGGCGACCATGCTGATGAACTCGAAACTAGTCTTATATTGTACCTTAGACCTGACCTAGTAGAAAAAAAAACACATTGGGGAAAAGGTAAAGAAAATAAAATCAATGTCCAATCATTAAGAGAAAATTGGACATGGACAGAAAGGCAATGGTCAAAAGCAACTAATGATACTGGAATTGGAAATCCAATGAAATCAACTAAAGAAAAAGGAGAAAAATATTTTAAAGACGTATGTAATAAAATTTCAAAATTGATTCAAGAACTCTGTGACGCAGACTTAAAAAATTTATATTCTAAAAATTAAAATTGTTTACCATTCAAAATGATATGTACCTTTTTTATCAATTCTCTCAAAAGTATGTTCTCCAAAATAATCTCTTTGAGCCTGAACTAAATTCATAGGTAAATTTCCACATTTAAAAGAATCAAAATAGCTGATAGAAGATAATAATCCAGATAATGGAATCTCATTTTCTATAGAATAGATTGATACTTTTCTAGCAGACTTTATAGTTGAATTTATTATTTCTTTAATATTTAAATCTAAAAGTAAATTTTCTAATTCTGAATTCAAATCAAAAGCATCCATACAATCCTGAAGCATTTTTGTTCTAATAATACATCCACCCCTCCAAATTTTACATATTTCAGAATAATTTAAATTATAAGATTTTTCATTTGAAGCAGATCGAAGCTGGCTTAATCCCTGTGCATAACAGATAATAAAACCAAATATCAATGACTTTTCAACATCTTCAACAGTAATATTTATTGAAGATGTTTTATTATTTTGAGTTTTATACATATTTTCTGCCTTTATCCTTTGATCTTTAAATGATGATATTATTCTCATAGAAACAGCTGAATCAATAGTTTGGACATTAATGCCTAGATCCATTGCATTTTGAGATGTCCATTTTCCTGTACCTTTTTGTTTAGCTTTATCCAAAATGACATCAATCATATAATTATCTGTTTCCATATCTTTTTTAGAAAAAATATCTTTGGTAATTTCAATCAGATACGAATTAAGAAAACCATCATTCCACTTAGAAAATATTTTTTGAATTTCATCATTATTTTTTTTAAATCCTCTTCTCAATACATCATAAGACTCTGAAATTAACTGCATCATTCCATATTCAATACCATTATGTATCATTTTAACATAATGACCTGAAGAAGATTCACCTAAATATGCAACACAAGGAACATTATCGACTTTAGCAGCAACACTTTCAAATATTGATTTGATTTTTAAATAAGACTCTTTATTTCCACCAGGCATAATACTAGGTCCATATCGTGCTCCTTTAGAACCTCCAGAGACACCCGCTCCTAAAAAATTAATTTTCTTTGATTTTAAGTACTTGAAACGTCTTTCTGTATCATCAAAATGAGAATTTCCACCATCAATAATTATATCAGCATGATCTAATAAAGGAAGAAATCTATCTATCATAGAATCTACTGGATTTCCAGCAGGAACAAGAAGCATAATTTTTCTAGGAGTAGATAAAGAATCAATAAAAACTTTATCTGATTGTGTGCCATCAATATCAAAACTTTTACCTTCTTCTTTCAATAATTTAATTTTTTCTTCACTTGATGAAAGACCAATAGAAGAAAAGCCATTTTCTGCTACATTTAGGATAAAATTTCTTCCCATAACACCTAAACCAACAAGTCCAAAATCAAACTTCATATTGATTATTACTAAATTTTTGACAAATATCAATTAAAATTATTAATCAATAAATACAATTAGAATTTTTGTTTAAATATCTTTATATTAAACTCAAACAATGATAAAAACAAACTGTAATTTACTTGTAATATTTGGAGCAACAGGTGATCTGGCAAGAAGAAAACTATTTCCTGCATTAAATGACATTACGTCTTCTAAAAAGCTACCTAAAAACACTCATCTTATTTGTTGTGGTAGAAAAAGGATTGATAATAATATTTTTAATGGTCTAAATACAAGTCTAAAAAATGAATCTATTTATCTAAAGATAGATCCTAATTATTATGATGATTTTATGAATCTTAAAAATAAAATTGAATCATATAATAAAAAATTTGATATAGTTAATGTTATATTTTACTTATCTACTCCTCCTCAAGCCTACATAGACATAATTAGTAAATTAGCAGATGCTGATTTAAATAATGAGTTATCTGGTTTTAGAAGATTAGTCATTGAAAAACCATTTGGAAAAGATTTTGAATCTGCTAAAGAGATAAATAAATTATTAATTAACAAATTTAATGAAAATCAGATCTATAGGATTGATCATTATTTAGGCAAAGAAACTGTTCAAAATATTCTAGTAAGTAGATTTTCAAATCCAATTTTTAATTCCTTATGGAAAAATAAACATATAAGTCATATTGAAATTACTGCTGCAGAAAGTATAGGTATTGAAAACAGAGGAGAGTACTATGATAAAGCTGGAGCAATAAGAGATATGTTTCAAAATCATTTACTTGAATTACTTTGTCTTATAGCTATGGAAATACCTAAATCTAACACATCGGAAATGATAAGAGATGCAAAATTAAAAGTTTTAAAATCAATTAAAATAATAAATACTAAAACAGATGTTATTAGAGGTCAATACATAGAATCTGAAATTAATGGTAGAAAATTCAGTAGTTATAGAAAAAATAAAGGTGTGAATAAGGTTTCAAAAACTGAAACATTTTTTGCTTGCAAATTATTTGTTGATAATAAAAGGTGGAAGGAGATTCCTTTTTTTGTAAGAACCGGTAAAAGATTACCAACAAAAGTAACTGAAATAGTTGTTCACTTTAAAAATGATAATTCATTTTTTAAAGAAAAGAAATCATCAAGTAATGTGTTAATTTTTAGGTTACAACCAGACGAAGGTTTTTTATTAAAATTTGATATAAAAAAACCAGGAGATAAAACTAAAATTCTAAATAAAAACTTAGAATTTCATTATAAATCATTAACTAATGAAAAAATAATGAATGCATACGAAAGATTAATACTCGATATTTTTATTGGTGATACAATGTTATTTGCTAGAAGTGATTTTGTTGAAGAAGCTTGGAAGGTAGTAGATCCAATCATTAGAGATATAAAATCAAACAAAATTAACCTTCTTGGTTATAAGTCTGGGACCTGGGGACCAAAAGAATCAAATAATTTATTCAGAAACAAAAATAACTGGAGGTACCCATGTAAAAATTTAATAAAGGATGGGGAAAGTTGTCTATTGTAAAATGAATATAAAAATATTTAAAACACCTAAACAACTATCGGATGAACTATCATCATATATAATCAGTAATTATATTTTAAGCAGAAAAAATATAGCAATATCAGGAGGAAGCACACCCATTATGTTATTTGAAGAAATATCAAAAAAACTTAAAAAGAAAAAAAAAATTGAATCTAATTTTTATTGGATTGATGAAAGATGCGTACTTCCAGACTCTAAAGAAAGTAACTTCAAAACAGCTAATGATTATTTATTCAAAAAAATTAAAATAGATAAAAAAAATATTTACAGAATTAAAGGAGAAAATAACCCCGATGATGAACAAAGAAGATATACAAAATTACTAGAAAATAATTTAGAATCAATCAACAAACTACCTTCAATAGATTTATCCGTACTTGGAATTGGTAATGATGGCCACACAGCATCAATATTTCCATATCAGATGAAAAAATTCATAGATTATAACTCTTGTTTTGTGGGGACCCATCCTGTTTCTAAACAAAAAAGAATTAGTTTATCTCAGAATATTATTAATAACTCTAGTGAAATTATTTTCCATGTCACAGGAAAAAACAAAAGTGATGTTGTTGATAAAATAATTAATGAAAGAGGAGATTATAAATTATACCCTGCATCATATATCAAACCTTCATTTGGTAAATTATCATGGTATCTTGACTTTGATGCCGCAGAAAATTTAACAAAATGATTTAATTGTGCTAAAAAAGATAAAAAATATTGGACCTGGTTTAATTATAACTTCTGCATTTATAGGGCCTGGAACTGTAACTTTATGTTCTTTGTCAGGTATTGAATTCGGATACTCATTAATATGGTGTGTTATCTTTTCCATCCTCGCAACATGCTATCTTCAAGAGTTAAGTTCAAGACTAGGAATAATTTCTAGAAAGGGTTTAGGTGATGTGCTAAAGGAAAATAAGAACCAGCTAATAAAGAACAGCTCTTACCTTCTGATAGTTTTATCTCTATTTATTGGGAATACTGCTTATGAATCTGGAAATATTAGTGGAACAGTCATGGGCTTAGAAACTTTTCTTGGAAGTGGGATTATTAATAATTCATCAGCTTCAGTTAATATTTACTCCATATTAATTGGAATAATTTTAGTTGGAATAATTTTAGTTGGTTCGTATAATGTATTTGAAAAATTGCTTATTGGACTTGTATTTATAATGAGTATAACTTTTATTATTACGGCTATTTTATCAAAACCAAGCTTAGGTGATTTAATTAGTGGACTTAAGCCATCTGTCAATGAAACCAATTATTTATACGTTGTAGGCTTAATAGGAACAACTGTAGTTCCATATAATTTATTTCTTCACTCTTATTTAGCTAAACAAAAATGGAAAAAAATAGAAGATTATAAATTATCTATTCCAGATACTATTATATCAATTCTAATAGGAGGAATTATATCAATTTCAATTATTATAACAGCTGCATCAAATAACCATTTCATCAATGGTTCAAATATCAAAAATGCCATTGATCTAGGAAGCCAACTTACTCCCTACTTAGGTGATTTTTCTAAATATTTCATTTCTATTGGACTTTTTTCAGCTGGAATAACCTCTTCCATTACTGCACCTATCGCAACATCTTATGCTTTATCAGGAATATTTAATTATAAAGCTGAATGGAAAGATAAAAAGTTTAAAACCGTTGCTATAGTGATTATTCTCTTTGGTGTATTATTTTCATCAATAAATTATAATCCTATAATAATAATAAAACTAGCTCAGTTCATTAATGGACTATTTCTTCCTCTGATATCAGTTTTTCTTTTGTGGGCTATAAATCAGAAAGAAATTATGGGTAATTATGTTAATTCCATAAGTTATAACTTATTAGGTATTATTATTATTATGATTTCAATTTTAATTGGTTTAAAAAGTTTATTAACATTATTTATATGAACAAAAATATTGATATAAACTGTGATATGGGTGAAAGCTACTATAATAGAAAAATAGGTAATGACGAACAAATAATGGAATACATAAGTTCATGTAATATTGCGTGTGGTTTTCATGGAGGAGATCCATATACTATTTCCAAAACTATAGATTATGCACTAATAAATAATGTAAAAATTGGAGCCCATCCATCTTTTAATGACATAGAAGGTTTTGGCAGAAGAATATTAAAAATATCCAATAAGCAGCTAAAAAGTGAAATTATATACCAAATTAGTGCAATAAAAGGTATGATAGAATCTAAAGGAGGAACATTAAATCACGTAAAAGCACATGGCGCATTATATAACCTAGCAAGTAAAAACAATGATATAGCTAACATTATAATTGAATCAATATATGAAATTGATAAAAAATTATTGATTTATGGACCGTCAATGATGGAATGGGAATCAATAGCTAAAAAGCATAAAATAAAATACATAAAAGAAGTTTTTGCAGATAGAAATTATAACGATGATCTAACACTAGTCAATAGAAAAAATAATAATTCAATGATTGAAGATGTAGACTTAATGATAATTCACTTAAAAAATATAATAAATAAAGGTTTTGTAGAGACAGTAAACAAAAGAAAGATAGCAATTAAAGCAGACACAGTTTGTATCCATGGAGATCAAAAAAATGCTCTATTATTCGCAAAATCTATTTATAATGAATTTAAAAATTTAATTGATTAGATAAAGTTGTGTTTGAAATTATAAATATTGGAGATTCATTTATATCAGTAAACTTCATAGAAAAAAAAATAAATTTATTTGAAGTCTCAAAACAACTTGAAAAAAGTAAAATTAAAGAAATTGACGATATAGTATATTCAAACTCGTCTATAGGTATAGAATATGACTCTGATAAAACCAACTATAAAACCATAAGCGATAAAATAAATAATCATTTACAATCTTTAAAAATTAATTCTAATAAAAAAAAAACAAAAATGTGGACTATTCCAATTTGTTATGACAAAGAATTTGCACTTGATATTGACAAAATTTCAAAATCAACAGGCTTATCAAATAGTTCAATTAAAAAAATACATTTAAATCAAATTTATAGGGTAAATATGATAGGCTTTATTCCTGGTTTTGTTTACATGAAAAACCTAAATGATCAATTAAAAATTAGTAGAAAAAAAAATCCAAGATTAACAGTTCCAGAGGGATCTATAGGGATAGCAGATAACATGTGTGGTATTTATAATATTCAGAGTCCTGGAGGATGGAACATTCTAGGAAGAACACCTTTATCTTTTTTTTCAATTTATAATTCGCCACCTATTAAAATAAAACCAGAAGATGAAATTCAATTTAAAAAAATAAATAAAAAAGAATTTTTTAAAATTTTACATGAAAAATAACTATATAAAATTTCTTAGTTCTGGTATACTTACTACAATTCAAGATTTAAAAAGAAAAGGATATAAAAAATATGGCATACCTGAATCAGGACCATTAGATAAAAAATCTGCAATGTATGCTAACTATCTAGTTGGAAACCCATTAAAAAATGAAGTAATTGAAACAACTTTTAAAGGTCCTAAAATTAAATTTTATTTTAACTGTTATATTGGTATTACAGGGGCTGAATCAAATATTAAAATTAACAACAGAAAAATTAAAATAAACAAAACTATAAGTATTTTTAAAAATGACATATTAGATATAGGTAATATTATTAATGGTAATAGAAACTACATAGCTGTTAATGGTCAATTTGATATTAATCCAACTTTTGGAAGTTTATCAACATATGAAAAAATACTTATAGGGGGAATTAAAGGTGAAAGATGTAAAAAAAATGATATTATATATATAAATAAACCAAGTGAAACTCCTTTTCAAGTTATAAATGAAACTTTAATTAAAAGATACGATAAAAAAAATTATACCATAAGAATCATTAAGGGGCCTGAATGGAATATTCTAACAAAAAAAGACATAAACAATTTACTAATAAATAAATACACAATTAGTTCAGAGAGCGATAGAATGGGAATTCGATTAATTGGAAAAGAGATGAAAATGAAAAAACTATTAAGTTTTGAAAGTTGTCATGTGTTTAGAGGAATAGTTCAATGTCCAAAAAACGGAAAACCAATCATTCTAATGAATGATTGCCAAACAACTGGAGGATATCCTAGAATTGCAATAATAGCAAAAAAAGATATCGATTTATTGTCTCAAATAAATCTAAATAAAACAATATCATTTAAAATTATAACACTTGAAGAATCTGAAAATCTAATATCCTACTCTATTAGAAAAGAACAAAAATTATTAATCTAAAACATTATAATCATTATGTATCAAATTAAATTTTGACTTAATTTCATCTAATCTAATATAAGCATCATTTCCTGGTTTTTGATCAGCTCTACTTAACATTGACATTAGATAACTTAGCTGATTTACAAGCATAGGTTGCATATAAGGGCCTTCTTTAGTAGAAATTTTATTTTTTATTAATTTTAATTCTTTTACTCTTTTTTTATTATACGTATTATTTTTTAACTCATCATGTAACTTAAATTCAAATTTCCTTAAATCACTAAGAAGAGCCGTTGTTTCAAGTAAAAAGTTTTCTTGCTCTATATAAATATCATCGTTTATATGAGATAACCTAGGATCTGGTAAAACACTAAATTTTCTCTCAAACTTTTTATCATCAATCTGCATGACAACCCTATAATTTCCAGGTTTTACAAGTGGACCATTTTTATATGATCTATTAACATTATTATGCCAAGAACCCTTATGTCGCATATTCCAACTAAATCTATTTATTCCTTGTTTTAAAGAAATTAAATTACTTGAAATAGATATAAAATCATTTGTAGACATTGAAAATTCTTCTATTGATTTTTCTTTATTTACACTAGAATAAGAATTAATTAAATCATTATTCGAATTGTAAATTGAAAAAGTAATTTTTTCAGCATTACCATTTACTAAATAATCAAAATCTATACTTGGTTCAGGATAACTAATGTGATTGCTATTTCCAGATCTATATCTATACCTAATAGAATTATTCACAGGGTATAAATTTATATCTTCACTTAAATTATATCTTAATAAATTAATGTTATCTAAAATCCAAAATGATCTTCCCATTGTAGATAAAATTAGATTTCCTCTATAAATCTTAATATCTGTAACGGGTGTCACTGGTAAATTCAATTGTAAACTTTCCCAATTTTTTCCATCATCATAAGAAACATACATTCCAAACTCTGTTCCTGCATATAACAAGCCTTCCCTGATAGGATCTTCTCTTAAAACCCTAACAGGATAATTATTTGGTATTCCATTAGTTATTAATTCCCATGATTTTCCAAAATCTAATGTTTTATAGATATATGGTTTCCAATCACCTAATTGATATCTTAAAATTGTTACATAAGCTTTTTCCTTTTTAAAATGTGATGGTTCAACAGAATCAACTCTTCCTCCATGATTTACATCATCTGGAGTTACGTTATACCATGTAATACCACCATCTTTAGTTAAATGTATTGGACCATCATTAGAACCAATCCATAAAACACCTTCAACTAGAGGAGATTCTCTAATTGAATATATTGTACTATAATATTCTTCACCTGTTATATCTCTAGTAATAGGGCTTCCGGATATTACCTGTTTATCATCTTCAAAAGCAGTCAAGTCTGGAGAAATTGTTTTCCATGTTTTACCATCATCAATAGTTTTATGAAGATATTGAGAACCATGATAAATAACATTAGGGTTATGAGAAGAAACAAAAATTGGTGCGACTCTCTGAAATCTATATTTTAAATCCTTGGGATTATGTCCATAAATGTTAGAGGCTCCTACATAATACTGCATTTCTTGCCCAGTTAACTTATTATACACACCAAACCTACCTTTGCAATTAGAATAAACTATATTATGATTTCCTGGCTTAGGAACTGCAGGACCTGTCTCACATCCACCTGTGTTAATTATATAAGCATTAGGTCCAGCTTGTACACCATAGGGTGGCCTGCTAGGAACAGCTATTGTTGAACTATTATCCTGTTGACCAGCATATAGCCAATATGGATATTGATCATCTACTTCAACCTGATATAATTCTGCTGTAGGTTGATTAAATTGTGTAGTCCATGTTTTTCCAGAATTAAAAGTAATATTAGCACCTCCATCATTTGATTGTATCCATATTGATGTGTCATTTGGATTTATCCATATGTCATGATTATCCCCATGAGGTGTAGATTTTGATTTCCATGTCTTACCACCATCATTAGATACCATAAATTTATTTGCACTTGAATACAATATGTTAGAATTTTTTGGATTTGACTCAACATTCAAATAATAGAATGGTCTATTGACTAACTCTTCTCTAGTATTCATCAATTCAAATGATTTTCCTCTATCAACTGATCTATAAATACCACCTTTACCATCAGATGCTTCAATCATCGCATATAATTTATTAGGGTCTTCTTTAGATATAGCTAAATCAATTTTTCCAATATAACCTTTTGGAAGTCCATCTGATAATTTCGTCCAAGTATTTCCAGCATCAACTGACTTATATATACCACCATTTAGTGAACCACTAATAATTGTCCAAGGTTTTCTCTCAACTCTCCAAGATGCAGCATATATAATATTTGAATTATCTGGAGCTAATTCTACATCAACAATACCAATTGAGTCAGAAAGAAATAAAATTTTTTTCCATGATTTTCCTCCATCAATAGTTTTATAAAGACCCCTTTCTTCATTTTTTTGAAAAGGCTGACCTATTGCAGCAACGTATACATTATTTTGATTACTTGGATCAATTTCAACTGCACCTATCTGACCCGTATTTTTAAGACCAATAAAATTCCATGATTTTCCAGCATCTATAGATTTATACATTCCCTTTCCAACAATTAGATTAGACCTAAACCCATCAGTTCCTGTTCCTACGTATATAATATTAGGATTTTTTTGATAAACATTTATTGCACCAATCGAAGGAGATTTAAAATAACCATCTGAAATATTTTTCCAGGTGGTTCCCGCATCTATAGTTTTCCATAAACCCCCACCAGTTGTACCCATATAAAAAATGTATTTTAAAGATTCAACACCGTGAACACTCGTTACTCTACCTCCCCTAGTAGGCCCTACATTTCTATATTTAAGATTGTTAAAACGTATTTTATTATCATTAACTAAATTATTAAAAGGTATGTTTATATGAAATATTGAAATAGCTATTAATATTATGATTTTCAAACTCATATTAATTTATTTAATTCATTATAGACTGCATTTGTTATCATTATATCCTGTACTGCAACACCTGTCAAATCTGCTACAGTAATATCATTTTCTGATTTTCTATAACTAATTTTAGAATCTATCACTAGACCTAATTCTACAAGATTATTCTTATCAATTAGATTTTTATCTATTGCTTTTTTTGTTTCACCTCTTTCTAAACACTGAGATATACTATCAACTACTAGACAATCTGCCATTTTAAGTATATTAGGATCAAGCTCTTGTTTCTCATGTGTATCTGATCCAACTGCAGTTATATGCATACCCTTTCTAAGATCTCCTTCATCAATTAATGGTTCAGTAGCACTTGTTGTGGTAACTATTAAATTAGCTTTGGAACATAATTCTTTTGAAGAATTAACTGATTCAATAAAAAAACCCATCTTTGACATATCATCAATATATTTATCAGTATTTTTCTTACTTCTACCTAATACAACAACATCTTTACAGTCTGAAACCAATGCTAAATATTCAAGTTGTATCCTTGCTTGAATACCAGTACCTAAAATTCCAATTTTATTTATTCGTTTAGGAGCTAAATACTTAGCACAAATAGCACCAGCTATCCCAGTTCTTATATCCGTTAAATGTCCTTCATCATGTAAAACACATTTTAAATAACCAGAATTCTTATCAAACATTACCATTAATCCATGACTCGTGCTTAAACCAAGAAAATCATTTTTTGGAAATCCAGAAGCAATTTTTATAACATAGTTTTCATCACTTTTTATATAGCCATATTTAATATGAACATCTCCTGGTGGATCATCAAAAATAAGCTCTCCGACAGGAGGAACAACCGAATTGCCTCTTGAATACTCAACAAAACCTTTCTCTATTGGTTTAATTAAATCTAAACCCTTAAGTGCTTTAACTATTTGATTACGATTATAAATTATAGAACTCATAAAATTGATTTTAATGTATCATTTTCAATATTTCCACCACATATTAATATACCAACATTCATTCCCTTAAATAATTTTTTATTTTTTAAAAAAGCGGCAACTGATACTGCAGCAGCTCCTTCAATCAATAATTTCTCATTAGCAATAAAGAATTTAATGTTTTCAATAATTTCCTCTTCTGACACAAGATAAAAATCATCGATACACTCCTCACAAAAATTATAAGTTATAGAATCTCTCTCTATTCCTCCAGCAGAACCATCAGATAGAGTTGGTAACGAATCAAATTCTATTATTTTTCCCTTATTTAATGATATTTTCATTACTGGAGAATTTTCTGGTGAACATCCAATTATTTTAATGTTAGAATTTATTGATTTTAAGTATCCTCCAACTCCTGAAATTAAACCACCGCCACCAACGGTTATAAAAACTACATCTAAATCTTTCATTTGATTAATCATTTCAACTCCAATCGTTCCTTGACCAGAAATCACATCAATATCATTATATGGAGAGACAAACGATAAATTATTCTCTTTAGCATATGAAATTGCTGATGATTCAGCAATTAAAAAATCATTCCCAGAATATCTTACTTTAACACCATACTTTTTTATTAATTTAACTTTTGAAGGAATAGCATTCTCAGGAACATAAACCAAACCTTTCATTTTTAAATTCCTTAAAGAGTATGCAACTGCAGCTCCGTGATTACCAGAAGAAGCAGTAACAACACTAATTGATTTATTAGGTAAATTTAAAATCTTATTCATTGCACCCCTTAATTTAAATGATCCTGTATGTTGTAAATTTTCAAGTTTTAAAAAAACATTAGAATCTGATATTGATGATAAATTTTTTGAATGAATTAAAGGTGTCTTAACTATGTGTTCTTTAATATTATTATATGCCGTTTGACACGATTCGTTTAAGTCATACGTTTCCATTCCTATTTTGAAAATTTTGAGTTATTTATTTTTTTTAATTTCTTAAATGGAATAGATAATAATGTTCCTAAATTATTAGTTTCAGATTTATCCATATAAGTATCAATACCATAAACAACAGATTTTTGTTTATTGATAAATGAAAAAGTATTAAATAATCTATCCCATATTGAAAAAATATTACCATAATTTGAATCTGTTAAAGGCATTTCATAGTGATGGTGAATTTTATGCATGTTTGGAGTTACTAAAACATAAGAAAGTATAGAATCTATTTTTTTTGGAATATTAATATTTGCATGAGTGATATGGGCAAATAAAACAGATAAACTTTGATAAAGCATTACCATTCCAATTGAAGCTCCTGAAACAAAAACACCAATAATTGTAAAAATTATTCTAAATACTGTTTCACCAGGATGATGTCTCAAACCAGTCGTGACATCTACATTCATATCACTGTGGTGCACTAGATGAAATTTCCACATCCAAGGTACTTTATGTTGGATAAAATGAACCAAATAAGCACCAATTAAGTCCAATAATAAAAGAGAAATTATAACATTAGCCCATGTGGGTAAATTAAAAATATGAATAAAACCTATCTGTTCATTTCCTACATATAATGTTGATTTCAGTAATAAAAAAGCAAAGCCAAACCCTATAATAGCTGTTGTTGTAGTAAAAAATAAATTTAAAAGAGCATGATTAATTTTTTTGTACCTAAAAGAATATAACGGTATCATACCTTCAAGTACCCAAAAAAATACTATTCCACCTAATAATATTAATGTTCTAAAACTTAACGGAACATCTGAAAAAAAATTGATTAATTCTGTCATCAAATATTTTTTATAACTTCAATAGCCCTAGATATTTCATCTTCACTATTATAGATATGTACAGAATGTCTAAGAAGTTCTTTTCCTACAGATCTAGGTTGCAATCTTTCCTTATCCCACATAACTTTCTGTAATTCAGGACCCGTCACTCCTTCTACTTTATAAGTAGTTAAACCCGCACACAAAATTTCATTACTAGAAGAAATTAAATCTACATTATAAAGAGTTTTAAGATTGTCTCTTAAAAACTTTCCCAAAAACTTAATTCTATTTAACCACTTCTCTTTTCCTATCATATTAAAAAAATCTAGAGATGCATCTAAACCTACAAGAAGAGAAGGATTTCCAGTTCCTGACTGCTGTAATTTAAAACCAATATCAGTGTTATTATCCCAATTATAACTTGATAAAGTTGCCCAGATATTACTTGATATTGATTGATCTAAATACAGTATCCCATTTCCAGCAGGAGAAAGTAACCATTTGTGTAAACTTGAATAATAAGCATCACAACCTAAATCTTTTACATTAACATCAATTTGTCCTACAGTTTGTGCACCATCTATAACAGTAAAAACACCTTTACTTTTAGCTATAGCACAAATTTCTTTTATAGGCATAACCGTTCCATAAACAGATACGATATGAGGAACAGCAATTAATTTAGTCTTTTTGGTAATTAAACTTACAACTGAGTTAATGATCTCTTCTTTACTATTAACAGGAACTGGAATATGTGCTTGTTTATATACAATTCCTTTGCGTTTAGCTAACTGTCTCCAAGCGGCAAAACCACCACCATGTTCCTGATCAGTATTAATTACTTCATCACCTTTTTTTAAATCTAGACCATTGGCAACAAAATTCATTCCAAATGTAGCATTTTGAATAAGTGAAATTTCTTTATAATCGCAATTAATAATTTTTCCTATTTTTTCTCTTATTGATATAAAATCTCCATAACCTGATAATAAATTTGGTCCATTACCTTTATAATCAGTTTCTGCACCATTTATAGCATTATTTTGCATGTCCTTAATTACACTATTTAATACGTAGTTTGGTTGAACACCTAGTGTACCATTATTAAAATAGGTCTGATTTTTTTTTGTTGGAAACAAATTTCTTACTTCACTCCAATAAGAATTATCAGATAAATCAGATAATGAACTTCTAATGTTTGATAATGAGTTCTTATTTGATTTAGAAATAAATCCCAAAGTGGGAATAGCTGATAAGCCAATAGCAGACTTTTTTATAAAATTTCTTCTAGAATTTGACATGTTGTTAGGTTTTGTTGAAAAATCATAAATATAAAGATTATTCTATTTCAAAAGGAAATGAAATCAAAAATTTTATATTAATTTAATTTATAACCAATCATAATACCACCTCTATACGGAATCCATTGAGCACTGTAATTATAACCTTTCCTTATATTAGTCGGACACAAACCTAATGCATGACAATCATCATCATATCGTAATCCTGTATCTTTATCAAATCCCTGATAATTAGCATTTGACCAACCACCACTAAGAAATAA